>Ga0213865_10001054_pt1 | contig 18215 bp, 18 predicted proteins | sample PICome_6_FD_160100 | JGI IMG/M metagenome (GOLD analysis project Ga0213865, IMG submission 160100) | Coastal seawater microbial communities near Pivers Island, North Carolina, United States - PICO282 | ecosystem: Environmental > Aquatic > Marine > Coastal | place: USA: North Carolina...
AGAAATAGCACATGCGCTTAGGGGCGATACTTTTCACACTGGGTTATGGCGGATGCATGATAGCCCTGCTTATGGTGCTGCCATGGATTGCCAGCCTGCTTGACCCGACATTTGCCCATGCCGGTAATTTCACCATTGGATTAATGCTGACGACTTTCGTGTCGGGCGCGCTGCTGTTGAGCGGTTATACCAGCCGTCGGCATCGCGCCAATGGCATCGAGTTATTGCTGATTATGGTTCTGTATTGGACTCTTTTACCGGCCATTGCGGCCATTCCTTTTATCGGGGCAAGCCAAATTGACAGTCTTGCCGCGGCCTATTTTGAGGCCGTCTCGGCGCTCACCACATCGGGCGCAACCATGTTGGCTGTGCCGCAGGTTGAGGCGACGCCCATTTTGCTATGGCGCGCGGCATTAAGCTGGCTCGGCGGGTTATGGACATTGGTGTTTGCCGTGGCGGTGCTGGCGCCTTTCGGCATTGGCGGCATTACCCTTATCGGCAGTCCGCTTTTGCAACATGAAGAAAACGCGCCTTTATCTTCGCGCTTGGGTCGACCGCTGCGCCTTATTTTGCCGGTTTACTTAATGTTTTCCGTGCTGGGAATTATCGCGCTGGCGGCTTTCGGCAGTTCACTTGTCGAAGCATTTTGCTTGGCGCTGTCGGCAATCTCGACCAGCGGCATGAGCGTGCATGAGCACAGCCTCGCTGAATTGTTGACCGGCGGCGGGCAGGGCGTGATGGCGTTGCTCTGCCTTATCGGCTCCATCAGCGTGCCGATGCTGATGGTGCTGACGCTGGGGCGCGAGGCGCGTAGTGGATTTCAACTCACTGAATTGCGGGTTTTTCTCGGCCTGATTATCGCCTATGCCGCAATCACGCTATTGGCAGTGCCGAATAGCGGCGGCATTAGCGCCCTCTGGCAATCCATCTCGCTGCACAGCACGGCAGGGTTCAACTTTTTGCCCGATACAGGTTTGGCGAATTGGCCGATTGTTTGGGTCATGTTGCCGGTATTAATCGGTGGCATGGCACTCTCGACCAGTGGCGGCGTGAAGGTCATGCGCGCCATTATTCTGGCCAAAGATTTGGGCAGCGAATTGGGCAGGCTGTCTTATCCGTCATCGGTGCATCCCTTATCGCTGGAAGGGCGCCCTCTACAAGACCGCGATTTCAACGCGGCCTGGGCGTATATGGCTATTTTCATCTTATTTATTTCGCTCGGCGTTTTGCTGTTGGGTCTGTTCGGCACAACATTGTCAGATGCTTGGCCGATTGTGCTGGGCGCGCTGACCAATAGCTTGGCGATTACCGGACATCTCGATATGCCGCTCGGATTTGCCGCAATGCCCGACGCTTTGCAAATCACCATCGCGCTGCTAATGATTGCCGGACGCATCGAATTATTGATTTTGATGGTCCTATTTACGTCATCTTTCTGGCGTTATATGCGCTGAATGGAGAATGAAGTTTAATGAGCCGCATCGCTTACATTGACGGGGTTTATCAATCGCTGAACATGCCGGGTATTCTGGTGGAGGATCGCGGTTATCAATTTGCCGATGGGGTTTATGAAGTTTGCGCCATTCGCGGCGGTAAGCTGCTCGATGAAGCGCGTCATCTTGACCGATTGGATTATTCGCTGGCCGCATTGGATATGCCGCCGCCCATGTCACGCGCGGCTTTGCAGCAAGTCATGCGCGAAACGCTGCGCCGCAATCGGGTGCGCGACGGTATTCTTTATATGCAAGTATCGCGTGGCGTTGCTCCGCGTGAGCATATGTTCAATCCGGATTTGAAACCGGTCTTGGTTATCACGGCGCGGCCAATCGCGGCTGACCGACGCGCTCAGATTATGAAAAAAGGTATCTCGGTGGTTTCTGTGCCGGACCAACGCTGGGCCAGATGCGATATTAAATCCATCAGTCTGCTGCCAAATGTGCTGGCGCGACAGTCTGCGCGCAATGCCAAAGTGCAAGAGGCCTGGCAAATTGACGGGCAGGGCATGGTGACTGAAGGCGCGGCCACCAATGCGTGGATTGTCGATGCGAAAGGTGTTTTACGCACGCGACCGGCCAGCCATGAGATATTGAACGGCATTGTGCGCCAAGTGTTGCTCGATTGCGTGGCCGATTTGGGCATGAAATTTGAAGAAAAGCCTTTCTCGCTGAAAGAAGCATTGGCGGCAAAAGAATGTTTTTCTACCGCCTCAACCATGTCGGTTTTCCCGGTGATTGAGATTGACGGGCAGAAAATAGGAGCGGGCAAGCCCGGCGAGGTCGCCAAAATGCTATCCGATGCATATGACGCAGTTGAGGCATAAACATCGCAAAGATTGAAAATTAACTAGGTTTCAAGCCTCAGTTGTGCCAATGTTTATTGGTTAATGCGTCGTGACTGGGAGGGTCACGTCAATAAAGTAACAGGAGGGTCGCTCCGCCGTCCGCAGAATAAACTGGGTAAACCAATGTCAACAAAGACAGACTCACTTGAGGCTTCTTTCCTCGATCATGTTTGTGAGCAAAACCTCGCACTCACCATATTTCTGGTAAATGGCGTTAAACTGCAGGGCACCATCACTTGGGTTGATGCCACGTCAATGCTGTTGAGCCGCGATGGCCATTCACAATTGGTCTATAAACACGCTATTTCGACAATTATGCCGAACAGTCCGGTCGAGATTGCTGTTGCTTAAGGTAAAGCCTTAACGCGCGTCTTTTTCGGCCTTTTTGGCGCTTTGCCAAAACGCCTCTAGCTCTTCGAGGGTTAAATCGTCTTTGCCTCTTTGCGCGGCCAGCATTTCAACATGCTTAAAGCGCGCAATAAACTTGCCATTTGTGCGGCGGACTGCTTTTTCGGGGTCGATGTTGAGATGGCGGGCAATATTGGCCACGACGAACAGCAAATCACCGACCTCATCTTCCATCGCATCTTTTGCGCCCGAGGTGATGGCGGCGCGCACTTCGTCGATTTCTTCGTGCAATTTATCGAATACCGGCTCGATATCCGGCCAATCAAAGCCGATGCGCGCCGCGCGATTTTGCATTTTTACGGCGCGGCTGAGGCCGGGAAGGGTGAGCGGAATATCATTCATTAAGCTGTCGGGCAGTGCATCGGCTGCGGCTTTGGCCTTTGCCGCTTTCTCTTCGGCCTTAATCTCTTCCCAGCTTTTCCGCACGGCATCAGCATTATCGGCCGTGCCTTCGCCGAAAACATGCGGGTGGCGGCGTATCATTTTGTTGGAAATGGCGTCAACAACATCGTCGAAACTGAATAATGCGGCTTCTTCGGCGATGCGCGCATGAAACACCACTTGTAGCAGCAAATCGCCGAGTTCTTCTTTCAGATCTTTCATATTGCCGCGTTCAATCGCATCGGTCACCTCATAGGCTTCTTCCAGCGTATAGGGTGCGATGGAGGCGAAATCCTGCTGCAAATCCCACGGGCAACCGGTTTCCGGATGGCGCAGCGCAGCCATAACATCGAGTATGCGGTTAATTTTTGACATGGCTGATTGTGCGGCGATTCTGCTTTTGGATAAAAAAAGACCGGCAAGAAAGAGGCCGGTCTTAATCTTATTTTGCCTATCAACGCGCCTAGCCAAAAAGACGCATAATAAATATTATGACAAATTAATATTCACTGATGTGTCGTAGTCGCTTTTGGCAAAATCGAATAATTCGCAGCCATTATCAGCCGTGCATGAGCAAGAATGAATGTAGAAATTGCCTCGCGTTGAGGAACATACATTGGCGCATTGAAGGCCCAATTGCCCCGGTTTGAGGGCGGTGTCGCTGCCTGTCGTGCTGTGGCTGAAGTGCAGATTGACGGCGTAATCATCGCCTGCCTCAAAGGCGTTTTTCCAACGGCCATTGAGATATTGTTTTACATTTTCAGCATATTTGAAGCAGCTACTGGCGCTTGTGACATCAGTCGAGAGCGTCACGCCATCAATCACCAGCTTGTTGCCAAGCTCGGTTGTGCCGGTCAAGCCGTTTGACAGGGATAGAAAGTCTTGCTCAATGGCGCGCGCGGCCAGATTGCCGTTTGCCAGTGCCGTTTCTTTTTTGGCGGCATCAATATAGCCCTGATAGCCGACGATTCCGACGGCGGCCAGAATGCCGATTATGGCTACAACGACAAGAAGTTCGATAAGGGAAAAACCCGCGGACACCCGAGAGAACATAATTTATACACCACACAATTGTTAACTCGGTGGTAACAAAAAATTATTGGTACTCCAAGCCGTCAAAGGCCGGAACGATATTTTTCGGCAAATAGTTGCATAATTGCCGATAGTCCAAATCGACATGCAAATTGGTCAAAATGGCTTGTTTTGGCTTAAAGCGCTCAATTTCTGCCAAAGCGCGGTCCAAATGAAAATGCGTCGGATGCGGGTCACGGCGCAAAGCGTCAATAATCCAGCAATCCAAACCCTCAAGCATTGCATAGCTTTCTTTCGGTATATCACTGATATCGCTTGAATAAGCGACATCGCCAAAGCGAAAACCAAGCGAGTCAATATTGCCGTGAATTTGTCGAAACGGCATCGCGCTTATGGTGCCGCCTGCGCCGGTGACGTTGATTTCCTGATATGGCGTGCTGATGCGGTTATCCTTCAAAATAGCCGGATAAAGCGTGCCTTTGGCTTGTTCAAAGCAATAGCCGAATCGATTGGTCAGGGTTTTGGCGGTTGCGGCGTCCATAAACACCTCAATGCGCTTTTGTTTGGCGTAAACCATCGCCCGCACATCATCAATGCCGTGGGTTTGGTCGGCATGGTCATGCGTATAGAAAATGGCATCAAGCCAAGTGACATTCGCGTCAATAAGTTGGGCGCGCATATCCGGCGAGGTATCGACCAACACGGTGGTCGTGCCTTCATCGCTTTTTTGCTGCACCAGCATCGAGCATCGCGTGCGGCGATTTTTCGGGTTTTCCGGATCGCATGCGCCCCAATTTCCGTCAAGGCGCGGCACGCCGCCAGACGAGCCGCAGCCCAGAATACGAAAAGTCAGGCTCATGCCTGCGTCACCGGTCGTTTGGCTTTGCTGAACAGGGTGAAGAAATTATCGGTTGTCACGCGCGACAATTCCTCAACCGATACGCCCTTCAACTCGGCCAACATGGCTGCCGTGTCGGCGACAAATGACGGCTCATTGCGCTTGCCGCGATGCGGCACCGGCGCGAGATAGGGTGAATCGGTCTCGACCAAAAGCCGGTCCAGCGGCACGGATTTAATGGTCTCGCGCAAATCGGCTGCGCTTTTGAAGGTCGCAATGCCGCTAATGGAAATATAAAACCCGATATCCAAAGCGCGGCGCGCCAGTTCAGGCCCCGCCGTGAAGCAGTGAATAAGGCCGGGATAGTCACCCTTCCCCATTTCATCTTCGAGAATATCGGCCGTGTCTTCATCGGCATCGCGCGCATGCACAATCAGGGGCAAGCGACTGACGCGACAGGCTTCAATATGCGCACGGAAATTGCGTTGCTGCGCGGCGCGCGGGCTGTGCTCATAAAAATAATCCAGCCCGGTCTCGCCAATGCCGACAACTTTTTCGTGCTGCGCCCATGCCACCAGTGTCTCGGCAGATGTTTCCGGCTCGCGCCCGGCTTCATGCGGATGAATACCGACCGAACAAACCAGCGCGTCATCGCTCTCTGCGAGCTTGATGATTTTCTCGGCTTCGGTGATTTTGGTTGAAATCGTCACTATAAGATCGACGCCTGCGGCTTTGGCGCGGCTCAGAACCGCATCGCGGTCTTCGTCGAAATCTTTGAAGTCCAAATGGCAATGGCTGTCGATAAGCATGTCAGTCCCTATTTGCCGCCCTAAATATATTGCCCGTCATCGACGGTAATGGTTGTGCCGGTCATGCCGCTGCCTTGTGGCCCGGCCAGCAATAGCAACGCCCCGTCCAAATCGCCCTTATCAGCCAGCCGGCGGCGTGGCCAGCTTGCAATCTGCTTTTTACCGCCATCGGTTTTCCACCAAAAATCATTGATTTCGGTTTCGATATAACCGGGGCAAATGGCGTTTACGTTGATATTCTTGGTGGCCCATTCGCGTGCCAGCCCGCGCGTCATCATAACAATACCCGATTTTGATGTGCAATAAGGCGTTAATCCGGGCAGCACTTTGAAGCCACCAACCGAGGCGATATTGATGATGCGCGCCGCATTGCCTGCGCCAATATGATGGCGGGCAAACTCATTGGCCAAAAAAAACGGCGCGGTCAGATTTGTATCGAGCACTTGGCGATAATCGTCGGGCGTATATTCGAGTGCCGGTTTGACGACATTCATGCCGGCATTATTCACCAAAATATCCGGCATCATATCTTGCGCGCGCAGGCCCTCGAAGAAGCTGCCAATATTGTCCAAATCAGTCACGTCAAGCGCGACCGCCAGCGCCTTGCCTCCCTGCCCGTTAATCTCAGCTTCCAATTCAGACAGTTTCTCAGCCCGGCGCGCGGCAATGACAACGCGCGCGCCTGCTGCCGATAAAACTTGGGCAAAGCGCACACCAAGCCCGGAGCTGGCCCCTGTTACCAATGCGGTATGGCTGTTTAAGTCAGTTCCGGTTTCGATTTTTTCCACTTTTGGCTCCTTATTTATGGCGCGCACTTTGACATTGTTTAGCATTCTTTGCCACAATAAAGCTAAGCGAGAATTGAGGCGGGAGAAGAAGATGAGCCAAGCTGAGACTGATAATCTACCGGTGCTGCAACTGGATGTGATTTCTGATGTGATTTGCCCGTGGTGCTTTATCGGCAAGCGCAAGCTTGATGCGGCACTGGCCGCTCTTGAGGGGGTTCAGATTAATCTGATGTGGCGTCCCTATCAGCTTTATCCCGATACGCCGATGGAAGGCGCAGATCTGAGCGCCAAAATAAAAGAGCGTTATGGCGAGGACGGGGTCAAGCAAATGCGTGAGAACATTAAAGCAGCCGCCAAAGGCACGCATATCAATTTCGCTTTTGAGAATATTAAAATCACGCCGAATACGCTGAACGCGCATCGCCTTATCCGTTGGGCGGCCAGCACCGGCCAGCAACACGCCATTGCCGAAGCTTTGTTCTCGGCGCATTTTGAGCAAGGCAAGAATATCGGTGATGTGGCTATGCTGTTGGAAATTGCCGGTCAGCACGGCCTCGATGTGCCGCTCATGGCTGATTTATTTAAGGGCGATAATGATGTTGAGGCGACGCGCAATGATGATGCCGCCGCGCGCGAGCTTGGCGTGCATGGTGTTCCCGCCTTTCTGGCCGGTGGCAAGTTTTTGCTCATGGGCGCGCAAGAGCCTGAATATCTCAATCGATTTATCGAAAAAGCGCGGCAAAAGCTGGCGGTGCAATAATCAGGCGGCCAGTTCGGCCAACTGCCCCGCAACAATGCCGGAGATACGCAGCCGCTCATCGGCATCTTCTGCTTTGGCGCGGAAGACAAGGCTTTGGTCGGGGCGAATTTTAATGCGTTCTTGATTGTTGGAAACATGCGCCAGCAGCTTTTCGGGATTGGCGAAATGCTGATTGCGGAAGACAACAGCAATGCCCTTAGGCCCGGCATCAATCTTTTCAATGCCGGCAGCCAGACAGTCAATTTTAATGGCCAGCACAGAAAGCAGGTGTTGCACCTCGTCCGGCATTGGCCCGAAGCGGTCAACCACTTCAGCAGCGAAAGCATCAATATCGGCGCGCTCGGTCAGTCCCGACAGGCGGCGATACAGCCCCATACGCAAATCAAGGTCCGGCACATAAGTCTCGGGTATCAGAACCGAAATGCCGACATTAATTTGTGGCGCCCAGTTTTCCTGCGCCGCCTCGCCCTGTCGTTCAGCAACGGCCTCTTCCAGCATGGCTTGATAAAGCTCATAGCCGACTTCTTTAATATGGCCGGATTGTTCCTCCCCGACGAGATTGCCTGCGCCACGTAAATCGAGGTCATATGACGCCAGATTAAAGCCTGCCCCAAGACTGTCGAGCGACTGCATCACTTTAAGTCGTTTCTCAGCTGAATCTGTTAAGCCTTTGTTTTCATTATAGGTAAGATAACCATAAGCGCGGGTTTTCGAGCGTCCGACCCGGCCCCGCATTTGATAAAGCTGCGCCAAGCCGAACATATCGGCGCGATGAATAACAATTGTATTGGCCGAGGGAATGTCGAGACCGCTTTCAATAATCGAGGTCGAGAGCAGCACATCATATTGACCATCATAAAAGGCATTCATGCGGGTTTCCAGTTCACCGCCCGCCATTTGGCCATGCGCGATGACAAATTTCACTTCCGGCACGGTTTCAGCCAAAAAGGCCTCCATTTCCGGCAAATCGGCAATGCGCGGCACAATGATGAAGCTCTGCCCCGCCCGATATTTCTCGCGCAGTAGCGCCTCGCGAATACCCACCGGGTCAAACGGCGTCACATAAGTGCGCACAGCGAGGCGATCAACCGGCGGCGTGGCAATGAGCGACAGGTCGCGCACGCCTGTCAACGCCATTTGCAATGTGCGCGGAATTGGTGTGGCGGTGAGCGTCAGCATATGGACTTCGGCGCGCAGACTCTTCAGCCGCTCCTTATGCACCACGCCGAAATGCTGCTCTTCATCGACAATCACCATACCAAGTCGCGAAAAAGCGATGTTTTTCGCCAATAGCGCATGGGTGCCGATAACAATATCAACGGCACCGGAGGCCAGCCCTTCTTTGGTTTGGCCGGCGGCGGCAGTGCCGACCAAGCGCGATAATTCGGCAATCTCAACCGGCAGACCGGCGAAACGCTCGCGAAAGGTTTTGGCGTGTTGGCGCGCCAGCAACGTCGTCGGCGCAACCACGGCGACCTGCTTGCCCGACATGGCCGCGATGAAAGCCGCCCGCAAGCCCACTTCGGTTTTGCCAAAGCCGACATCGCCACAAATCAAGCGGTCCATCGGGCGGCCACTGCCGAGATCGTCAATGACGGCCTCAATCGCGTCCAACTGGTCTTCGGTTTCCTCAAATGGAAAACGCGCCGCGAACTCGTCATAAACACCAATATCAGGGCTCATCACCTCGCCATCGCGCATGGCGCGTTCGGCGGCGGTTTTGATAAGCTCATCGGCAATCAGTTTGATTTTTTCCTTGAGGCGGGCTTTACGCATTTGCCAAGCCACACCGCCGATTTTATCGAGCGTCACGGTCATATCATCACCGCCGAACCGGCTCAGCAATTCGATATTTTCGACCGGCAGAAACAGGCGCGAGTCGCCATGATAAACCAGCTTCAGGCAATCATGCGGCGCACCGCCGACATCAATGGTCTGCAGCCCCTCAAAACGGCCAATGCCGTGCTCGACATGCACAACATGGTCACCGGGCGTTAGGCTGCTAGCTTCGGTGAGGAAGTTTTCGGCTTTCTTGCGACCCGGGCGGCGCACCATGCGGTCGCCCAAAATATCCTGCTCGGTCAGCACACTCATCATATCTGTGCTGAAGCCATTCTCCATGCCCATAATGGCGATGCGCGGCCCCTGCCCCGATTGCGGCGCGCGCCAGCTATCGAGCGGTTCAATCGGCGGCGCATTATGCTCTTTCAGCAAAGTCTCCAGACGCTCTTGCGCGCCTCGGCTCGAGGCAACCAAAAGCACCGGACGACCGGCAGTTTGTTCGGCATTAATATGCGCCGTCACCGCGTCGAACAGATTGATATTCTGCTGCTTTCGCTCGGCAGCAAAGCGGCGACCGGCGCGACCGTTCAGATTCACCCCATCGGGGGTTTCAAACGCGCCAATGCTGCGCCAACGGTTTTCATTTATGCGCTGCTGCCATTCATCGTTCAAAATATACAGCGCATCGGGCGCGAGCGGCTTAATGATACGCCGTCCATCGCTTTCTTTTGGGCGGTCTTTGGCATGGGCCTGCATCGCCTCTTCGCGCGCCTGATAGTAATCGGCTATTTGCTCATAGCGGTCGTTCAAAGCGCTTTCGGTTTGGTCGTCCGCGATATAAAGCGCACCGCCGCAATGGTCGAACAGCGTCTCGAGCGTATCGTGAAATAGCGGCAGCCAGTGCTCCATGCCCTGATAGCGCGCGCCTTCGCTAATGGCGACGTAAAGCGGGTCATTATCCATCACCGTGCCGAAAGCCTGCACATAGCCGCGCCGAAAGCGCAGCACGGCCTCGTCATCAAGGTGAATTTCACCGGCGGCGGTCAGGTTCAACGCGCTTAGCTGGCCGACTGTGCGCTGGCTTTCAACCTCAAACGGGCGAATGGATTCCAGCGTGTCGCCAAATAAATCGAGACGCACCGGCGTATCACTGCCCGGCGCATAAAGGTCGATAATGCCGCCGCGCACGGCATAATCGCCCGGCTCCATAACAGTTGAGCAGCGCGCATAACCATTGCTGCTTAAAAACTGGGTCAGCGCATCAACATCAATGACATTGCCCGGTTTCATGGCCAATGATAATTCGGCCAGCTTGTCGCGGGCGGGCAATCTTTGCGCGGCGGCAGAGATGGTGGTTATCAGAATATGCGCTTGGCCGTCCAATAATGGCAATTGCGCCAGCGTCGCCATACGCTCAGACATAACCGCAACCTGCGGCGACAAGCGGTCATAAGGCAGGCAATCCCATGCGGGCAAGTAAAGCGTCGTAATATCGGGCGCGAAGAAAGCCAGCATATCGCGCATGGCAATAGCGGCTGAGGCATCGCGCGCAATATAAACCAACCGACCGCCATCGCGCCGCGCCAAATCGGCCAGCACCATTGGCTGATAGCCTTCCGGCGCGCCGCCGACAGCCAATTTACCCTGATGGGCTATAATTTCTTCGGTCAATTTTTCGAATTCGGCCTTTTCCACGCCTGCCTCTTTTCTTTTGGCAGTTTACATGTGCTCGAGGCTAAGCAGGCGATCCAGCAAGGGGGAGCGCACATCATCGGGCACATCTTCGCGTCCGGTCGCCCAGCTAAACAGCTTGTCGTCAGGCAGCTCAAGAATACGCTGATAATCCATCAACTCTTCTTCGGGCAAATCGCCAAGCACCACATCAGCGAATTTACCAAAGATAATATCCATTTCCTTAATGCCGCGATGGCAAGACCGGAAATGCAATTTGCGGCGTTCGGCGTTGAGCTGTTGAGTCATTTTTGAACCTCTGGTGCGTTTTATAGCAGAGCCGTGCGGAAAGTCATCAGCCCGTTGCGCGTCATATAAGCCCTTTTCTGTGCTAGGCTAATGCCGATTCACAAGGCAGGAAGACCATGCGCCCGACACGGCTCGATAGATTATTTGCAGATGCCACAACCCTGCCCGGCATTGGCCCGAAGCTGGGCAAAGTGCTGGCTGAATTTACCGGCGATAAGCTGATTGATTTGCTGTTTCACCTGCCGAGCAATTTGATTGACCGGCAATATCGCCCGTCTTTAAGCGAAGTTGAAGATGGCCGCATTGCGACTTTTGAAGTCGAGGTGATGAAGCATGAGGCACCACCCAATCAGGGACGGAGGCGCAATCTGCCCTATCGCATTTTATGCGGTAATGAGACCGGCTATCTATCGCTGGTGTTTTTCCACGCCCGCGTTGACTGGCTGGGCAAGGCTATGCCGGAGGGTGCCAAGCGCATGGTGTCGGGGCGCGTTGAACGGTTTCGCGAGCAGCTGCAAATTGTTCACCCCGACCATATGCTGCCGCAGGCCGAATTCGACAAGCTGCCCATTGTTGAGCCGGTTTATCCGCTAACCGCGGGGCTTTCTGCCAAAGTGCTGATGAAGGCCATTCAAGCGGCTTTGCCGGAACTGCCTGCCCTGCCCGAATGGCAAGAGGCCGAATGGGTGAAGCAGCAAGGCTGGGCTGATTGGCAAGGCGCGGTGCAGGCGGTGCATCGGCCTGAGAATATGGCCGCCTTAGAACCGCAAAATGCGGCGCGCGCGCGGCTGGCCTATGACGAATTGCTGGCGCATCAACTGGTGCTGGCATTGGTGCGTCGCGACCGCAAAAAGCAACAGGGGCGTGCTTATAAGACGGCTGATGATTTGCAAAACCGTCTACTCGGGCTACTGCCCTTTCCGCTGACAGGCTCGCAAGAAAATGCCATTGCTGATATTCGCGCTGATATGGCTGAACCGATGCGTATGTTACGCCTGCTGCAAGGCGATGTCGGCAGCGGTAAAACCGTGGTTGCTGTCTTGGCGATGTTACAAGCCGTGGCCAATGGCGCGCAAGCCGCGCTAATGGCACCGACAGAAATTTTGGCGCGCCAACATGCTGAGACGCTCGGCCCCTGGCTTGATGAGCTGGGCATTAATTGGCAAGTCATGACGGCGCGCAATAAGGGCAAATTGCGCCAAGAGAGCCTCGACGCGCTGGCCGCCGGTGATGTGCAAATCGCCATTGGCACCCATGCGCTGTTTCAAGATGATGTCGCCTTTAAGGATTTGGGCCTTGCCGTGGTTGATGAGCAGCACCGCTTTGGCGTGCAGCAACGCATGGCGCTCTCGAACAAAGGCAATAATGATGAAGGCGGCGGCGTTGATGTGTTGGTGATGACCGCGACACCGATTCCGCGCACGCTGACGCTGACCGCCTATGGCGATATGGATGTGTCGCGCATGCCGGATAAGCCGCCCGGCCGCAAGCCGGTTGATACGCGGGTCATCTCAATGGACCGCTATGAGGAAGTGGCGCAAAGTCTCGGCAATGCGATTAAGGACGGCGCGCGGGTTTATTGGGTCTGCCCGCTGGTCAGTGAAAGTGAATTGGTTGATTTGGCAGCCGCCGAAGATCGCGCCAAAGCACTGCATGCGGTATATGGCGACAAAGTCGGCAGCGTGCATGGGCAAATGAAACCGGCCGAGAAAGACGCGGTGATGGCGCGTTTCGCAAGCGGTGAGATTTCCATTTTAGTGGCGACGACGGTGATTGAAGTCGGCGTCAATGTGCCCGAAGCGACCGTGATGGTGATTGAACATGCCGAGCGTTTCGGCTTGGCGCAACTCCACCAATTGCGCGGACGGGTTGGGCGTGGCCTAGATAAATCAAGCTGCGTGCTGCTGTATCGTGGGCCATTGGGTGAGACCGCGAAAGCCCGGCTGAGCATTATGCGCGAGACGGAAGATGGCTTCAAAATCGCTGAGGAAGATTTGCGGTTGCGCGGCGCGGGCGAGGTGCTGGGCACCCGCCAAAGCGGCCTACCCGCTTTTCGGTTAGCCGATTTGGAGGCGCATGCTGACTTGCTGCCGGCGGTGCATGATGATGTGAAATTACTATTGGAGCGTGACCCGCTTTTGAAAAGCCCTCGCGGCGAAGCCTTGCGCGTTTTGCTCTATCTGTTTCGCCGCGATGAAGCGATACGCTTTTTGCAATCAGGCTGAGCTGCCATCGGCTTCTTCATCGGCCAGCCCGGCTGAGATAACGAGGCGCGCGCCCTCCTCTACCGTCATGTCGAGAATGGTCAATTCGTCTTCCGGCACGAACAGCAAAAAGCCCGATGTCGGATTGGGCGTGGTCGGCAGAAACACGCCAATCATGGTTTTGCCTGTTGCCTCATTGACGCGGCGGTCGGCGGCTTTGGTGACAAAGGCAATGGCGTTCAGCCCTTTGCGTGGATACTCAATCAACGCGACCTGGCTGAAGCTCGCGCCATCTTCGCGCACGGCGGTTTGAAAAATTTGCCGCAGCGCTGTGTAAACCGTGCCGGCCATTGGGATTTGCCGAATGATTTTATCGGCCAGACGCAACAAAGCGCGGCCCAGAAAATTGGCGGTCAGGCCACCAATAATGGTCAGCAAGACCAGCGCCAACACCACACCAACGCCCGGCACATCAAATGGCAAATAAGTGGTCGGCCAATAAACTTTCGGCACCCAGGGGCGGAAATAGCCGTCGAGGAATTCGACGAACCACAACATTAAATAGAAGGTGATGTAAATCGGCGCGGTGACGACCAAGCCGGTTAGGAAATAGGTGCGCAATGCGCCCAATAATGTGCGCCGCTTTTTCTTCGGCGGGTCGAGTATTTCGCTCATGCTCTTACTATGGAATGATTCCGAAGCGCATTTCAAAGCCTAGAGGAATTCGAATAAAGTTGAGGGGTCAGTGTTTGTGAAGGCGTGAAACTCAGCATCAGTATCACCTGAAAATGCATCGCTGCGGAAAGTCAAAAGTCCGACATCATCATTTATGTTTTTCGTTCCGCGCGTATCGACCAGTTTCCAAAACAATGTTTTTTTACTTCCCTCTTTTAGAAAGTCTTTGTCGGTAGTTCGCATTAGCTTGAAATACAAACCTAGATCTTAAAGCATCAGAGATATAGCACTTTGAGAATTATCATCATCATCGCTCTTTAGATTAGTAAAATATTGCTCGTATGTCTTTTCATAATCATGGTCATTGTCCTTGGCGAGTTTCTTAATTTCCGGAAAATTGATATTCCTAAGCTTATCTTCACCAATAGTGAAGTCTTCAACGGCGCTGAAAAATTTTGTTAGAATGCCCGAGTTCCGCGAGCCGATTGTCTCCGGTGCTATCTTCTGCACAACAAATATGTCTGCCCCGCCATTGCCGGTAAGAGTGTCTCGTCCGGCATCGCCGTAAAGCACGTCATTATTTGAGCCGGCAATCAGTGTGTCATTGCCATCGCCGCCGCCACAAGCGGCCAACAGTCCGGCAATCAGCGGCGAGAGCATCGCGCCTTCTTTGCGGAACTTGCGAAGCGGCAAACGCTCGGCGCTATAAAGCTGCGCAAAACTTGTGCTGCCCAGCAGACGGAATTTCAGGGTTTGTAGTTTTAAAAGGCGATCAAAAAACATTTCAGTTGTCCTGTTTGTTGGCGTTACCGTTGTTCTTCTTGGCGGTGCGATACGAAACAAAACAAAGACACGAAAAGACAGGGCGACTCAGCACCTGTCGGCAAATTATCGTATCAGGGTTAAATTTTCGTTAACGCTCCCCCTGTGAACCATCATAAAAACAAGCCCGACCTTCCTTCCTTTAATCCCAAAGGAGAAACCGGCCTTTACGCGGCACAAAGATGAATGGATACGCAACAGGTGAGAGCCATAACTTTCTTATTGGTTTTTAGGCTCTCAAATTTGGTTTTAACTTCCTTTGCAAGCCGCGCAATAATCCTAATTTTTTTATTTACCTTAAAGTAAATAAGTTAAATCAATGAAAATTTGCTGGCGTTCGCCTTTTTTGGAGGTTGCACATCGCCGTCGCGAGTGGCAGTTTTCAAGCATGGGAAGTGCCGAAAAAGAGACGTTCGAATCGCAAATGGCGGCTTTATGCGCGCGCCGTTTTGATGCGCCCCTCGCGCATTTGAAACGGCTGTCGGGCGGGGCCAGTCAGGAAAGCTGGACATTTATCTGCGACGGCGAGGCCTATGTGTTGCGGCGAAACCCACGCGGGTTGCGGGCATCTGAAAACGCGCTGCCCAAAGCCAGCGAGGCGGCGATTATCGGCGCGGCGGCAAAGGCCGGTATCGCCGTGCCGCAAGTCAGCTTTGTCTGTGACGATGAAGATGGCATTGGCGAGGCCTATGTGATGGCGTTCATCGAGGGCGAGACCATTGCGCGCAAAATTTTGCGCGACGCGGAATTCGACACTGTGCGCCCCAAGCTGGCGACGCAATGCGGCGAGATGCTGGCCGCGCTGCATGCGATAAAAATCGAGGGCCTGCCCGATTTGGCCTATAGCGATGCAGCGGGTGAGTTGGAGAAATATGCCGGCTATTTACAATCCGGTGGGCATCCGCATCCGGTTTTTGAACTGGCGATAAAATGGCTGCGGGACAATCTGCCGGAGACGCGCACGCCTGCCCTCGTGCATGGCGATTTCCGCAACGGCAATATCATGGTGTCGCCGGAGGACGGGTTGGTCGCCCTGCTCGATTGGGAGCTGGCGCATGTCGGCGACCCGATGGAAGACCTCGGCTGGCCCTGTGTGCCAAGCTGGCGATTTGGACAACATCACCTGCCGGTTGGCGGGTTTGGCGCGCGCGCCGATATGTATGCCGCCTATCGTGCCGCCGGTGGCGAGATTGACGAAAAGGCGACACGGTTTTGGGAAATTCTCGGCACCCTAAAATGGGGCATTATGTGCGGCGTGTTGATGGTGTCGGCATTTGAAAGCGGTGCTGACCCATCTGTCGAGCGCGGCTCTATCGGGCGACGCGCCTCAGAGACCGAGATTGATTTGCTACGCATGCTGATGGGAGAGGACTGATGCAAGACCGTCCTTCCGCCGAGAAACTGCTCGCTGCGGCGCGCGCCTTCCTGAATGAGACAGCGATGCCGCAGCTTTCCGGTCAAGCGGCGTTTCATGCGCGGGTGGCGGGTAATGTGCTCGACATATTGGCGCGTGAGTTGGCACTCGCGCCCGGTTTCAACAAGGCCGAGCAAGCGCGGCTCGAATCACTGCTCGGCGAAGACGGGGATTTGGCCACGTTGAATCGCAAATTATGTGAGAAAATAGCAACGGGTGAGATGGATTTATCGAATGATGCCCTAAAAAACCACCTTATTCGGGTCACAATGGGCAAGCTCGCAATAGACCAGCCCCGCTATCAGGGGTATAAAACAGCTCAGGCCAATGGGTGGCCTGAAGAAGAACTAGGGGACTAAATCCATGAAGAAGATTCTTATTCCGGTTGTGTTGAGTTTTGCTATTGCCGGTTGCGGCATTATCGATATTCCGTTTATTCCGGGCATCTAGTCAAATATCGCATTGGCGGCGCAAATAACGGCGATAAAGCCACGGCGCTATTATGTGATTGTAAATCAGGCCGGTCATGTCTCGCATGATCGGCCAATTTATTGCTTGGGCCAGATATTTGAATTTCGGCAGGCGCAACCACAGGGCGATGAAGGCCCGCACACCAACCAGCATCTCCGTCCCCTCTTTGACATGCAGCCGCGCCAGCATCGCGTCGCGGGTAAAACCATCGGGCAGCGCGCCGGTTGATATATCGGTGAAGGTCAGCGTCTTTATATGATGCGCCTCAGCCATACGCCGATACATCTCAATCTCCGGGCCGCATATCGAGCAGCGGCCATTGTAAAAGACAGTCAGGCGGGTCAATTCAGCGGCTCCCCAATATCCTCGGGTTTGCCATCGCGCAGGGCGACCAGATATTCGATAATCATATCCCAGGCTTTCAGCCCATCGACGTCACCGGCAGCGGCAAATTCAGCGGCGCGCATGGTGGCAATCACCTCGGCGTCCTCGCCATATTGCTGGGTTAAACTGGCAGCGGCCTGCACCACCATATCACGCACTTGCTTTTCAGCTTCTTCTAACTCACTCATGCCATCTATATATGCCGCCCAGGCAAAGTGCCAAATGGCAGGGTTGTCGCAGGCTTTACAAGCGACGCATCAACATTCATGGTCGTCATATGAGCGTCGATAAAAAACAAGAAATCCTCGACTTCTGGTTCAGTGAGATTGAGCGCACCGACTGGTATCGCAAAAGTGATTCTTTTGACGCAATTATGCGACAACGGTTTTCGGCTGATGTCGATAATGCGCTTGAGGGCCGGTTAGACGATTGGGCGGCTGGCTTTGATACTTCTTCTTGATCAAATGACCCGCAATTTATTTCGCGATACGCCGCGCGCTTTTTCCGGTGACGAGATGGCCCTGGGGCTGAGCCAAGCGGCAGTTGCAGAAGGCCAAGTCGAGCAGGAGTTAAATGTGTTTCGGCGCATTTTTCTTCTAATGCCATTCATGCATAGCGAGGATATGGCGGTTCAACAGAAATCCGTGACGCTATTCGCCAAATATGCCGACGCCAATTAAACCGTTTTTGCGCAACGTCATCTAAGTTTGATTGAACAATTCGGGCGCTTTCCGCATCGCAATAAGGTTTTGGGGAGGGCCTCAACCGACGCTGAAAAAGAATATCTCGCGCAGCCCGATGCGGGCTTTTAGTTTATTCAACCGTCACCGATTTAGCCAAATTGCGCGGCTGGTCAACGTCAGTGCCTTTGGCAACAGCGGCGTAATAAGCCAGCAATTGCAATGGCAGCGCGTAAAGTATCGGCGAGATGAACGGGTCAAGCACGGGCAGCTTAATCGTCGCCATGCAGCCCTCGCCCGCTTTCTCAATTCCCTCTTCACTGCCCAGCATGATGACCCTGCCACCGCGCGCCAGCACTTCTTGCATATTGGAGACGGTTTTCTCAAACAACTCATCATCAGGCGCAATGGTGATAATCGGCACGGTCTCATCAACCAGCGCAATC
>Ga0213865_10001055_pt1 | contig 18211 bp, 27 predicted proteins | sample PICome_6_FD_160100 | JGI IMG/M metagenome (GOLD analysis project Ga0213865, IMG submission 160100) | Coastal seawater microbial communities near Pivers Island, North Carolina, United States - PICO282 | ecosystem: Environmental > Aquatic > Marine > Coastal | place: USA: North Carolina...
TTTTATAATAATAATTTAGATAAACTAAAAGAAACACACGATAGTCATGTTTTTGACGTAGCTAGAAAAACTTTTGGAAATATTGGATTATTTGAAGACTTGAATAATCAACGTACAGATGATAAAAGTCCTTTTAGCAGTTCAGTATTAGAAGGATATCTTACACATGCAAAAGGTAATGATAAAGATAGATGGATAATGAAAGCAGTAAAACGAGATAAAAATTTACAAGCAAAACAAAAAACAACAACTTTTAGATCAGATATCCACAGGAAGTAAAAAATTTAATATTTGCTTCACGTGCAACTTGTAATGCATTACCTTTATCAAACATATACATGTCATTAAACTTACTACTCCAAGATTGTATTGTTACATTTTTTCCTAATAACATACTCCAATACGCACCGTGATATGTATTAGTAATTACATTTTTATACTGTGCAATTTCACATAGCCAATCTTTAAGATTATCTTTGTCTGCAACATGCTTTATTGAATCGTATTCGGACTTAATTTTTATTTTATTATGTGCAATAGTTATTGTATCTTTTGTAGGTGTAATATTAATTGCAGTATCAAAAGCAGGGTGCATACAACTTGCACATGGTACCCAAGTATATCCTAAGCCGTAATCCCTTAATCCTACCTTTGCAAAGTTCTCCATATAAGAAGGTAATTTTGACTTTTGTTCTGTACCAACAAGTGTTGCCTTTTTAACATTGTCTGGATAATTGTTATGACCTGCTCCCCATAATATAACTTTGTTTTTATAAGAAATTTCTTTTATGATATCGTGCCATTTAGGTCTTCCTAATAATCCTCCTCCACCAATAATAATAGTTTCGTCAGTAACAAAAGGTTTTAGGTCTTTAATATCTAGTACTTCTTTACCAATATCAAAATAATGATTTGGTCTTGACCAATAGTCGCCAGGGTTATTTTTGTCATTACGATGTATAATGATTGCCATAAAACTATTTAACCATTAACCACGCATATAAATATAACTATGAAACATATCGTATTAGTCACTGGCGGCTTTGATCCTTTACACAGTGGACATATTGCCTACTTTAAAGAAGCAAAAAAACTTGGCTCTAAACTTATTGTTGGAGTCAATAGTGATGCTTGGTTAGTACGTAAGAAAGGCAGACCATTTATGCCAGGAGAAGAACGCATTGCAATTATTGAAGCATTAGAAGTTGTTGATGAAGTTATTACATTTGACGACAGCGACGGTAGTGCAACTGATGCAATACGTAAAGTAAGAACAATGTTTCCTAACACCGAAATAGTTTTTGCAAACGGCGGCGACAGAACTCCAGATAATATTCCAGAATTATTCGATGACGATACAGGTGAACTTACATTTGCGTATGGTGTAGGTGGAGACAACAAACAAAATTCTAGTAGCTGGATACTAGACGAATGGAAAACTCAAAAGACAGTTAGAGATTGGGGTTATTGGCGTGTACTAGATGACAAGCCTTTAAAAGGTTATAAAGTTAAAGAACTAGTTATTCATCCTAACAAAAGTTTGAGCGACCAAAAACATTTTAAAAGATCTGAACAGTGGATAGTGCTAGAAGGTAAAGTAAACATGGTCACAGACTGGAACGGTGTTGTTGATACTAGAGAACTTATACCTCACGGTATGCCTTATGAAATAAACAAAGAGGTTTGGCACAAGGCAAGTAATCCAGGTAACGAAGACGCCCATGTATTAGAAATACAATGGGGCGAATGTTATGAAGAAGATATAGAAAGAAGAGATTAATGAAAGTATTTGTAGGATATGACACAAGAGAAGATATTGCTTATCAAGTATGTAAGCACAGTATCGAAGCACGGAATAAAGATGTTGAAGTTATTCCATTGAAACAGCAAGAGCTAAGAGATACTGGTTGGTATACCCGTCCTGTTGATAAACTTGCATCGACAGAATTTACATTTACACGCTTCCTTATTCCCGAGCTTACAAACTTTAAAGGTTGGGCAGTGTTTATGGATAGTGATATGATTCTAACAACAGACATTAAAGAATTGTTTGATCTAGCAGACGACAAGTATGCTGTTATGTGTGTGCAACATGATTACAAAGTAAAAGAAACTACAAAAATGGATGGCCAAAAACAAACTATCTATCCTCGTAAAAATTGGAGTAGTATGGTACTGTGGAACTGTGAACATCCAAGTAACAAAGTTGTTAACCAAGACTTTGTAAATGAAGTTGAACTTAACGGTGCGTATATGCATAGGTTTAGTTGGTTAAAAGATGAGGAAATTGGTAGTATTGATCACACATGGAATTATCTTGTCGGCGTGTATGATGATATAGAAGTGCCAAAATTAATACACTACACTGAAGGTGGTCCTTGGTTTGAAAATTATAGAAATTGTGAATTTCATGAACTATGGAAGAAAGAACTTCAGGATATGATGAATGGCTGATATGCTTTGCATAGATCCAAGCGATGAAATAGTAACTAGTCTTGCTAAAGGTACTAATGGTATTTTCATAGATAAAAAACAACTCAAACACTATGATGAAAAAATACCTGTGTGTTTTAGAAGCCTAACTAAAAGAAAGTTAATGCGTAGTTTAGAAAAAACAAATAGAGACTTCTACTATATAGATAACGGATATATGGGCAATGCAAATCTAAAAAAATATTGGTTTAGAATAGTAAAAAATGATATACAACATGTGGGAAGATTTCAGGAAGTACCTAAGGATAGATGGGACGGAATGGTATCCGTTGCACCTTGGTTGAAATATCAAGGAAGAAAAGATCCACCAAAAGATGGCAGTATATTGCTAGTAACACCAAGCGGAAAACCGTGTGATTTTTACAACATCGATAAAGATAAATGGTTACAAGATACTATTACACTTATAAAAAAATACACAGATCGTCCTATTATTGTAAGACATAAAGAACTTAGAAAAGAAAGAATTGCTAATAATAGCATAGGTGCACAATGTTCAAGAGATAATATATGGGCAGTAGTAACTTATAATAGCATTGCGGCACTAGAAGCAGTGCATTATGGTATACCTGCTTTTACAATGGCGCCCCACGCTGGAGATATTATTTGCAACACAGATATAAGTAAATTAGAAGAACCTTTCTATCCGGATGAAATTATGGTACACAAGTTTTGGCATTGGATAGCATATTGTCAATACACGCCATTTGAGATGATGAATGGTAAGGCAATGAGAATTCAGAAGGAATATAATCTATGAGATTAACAGTAAATGCATATATGAAAGGTATTCCTCCTGGCAATTCAAATCCTGAAAAACCTAAACTACTAGAATACTTTATTGAAGGTGTAAATAGAAGCGGCGACGATGGAAAAGTTATAACTAACTTTCATCATTATCCAAGTGACGTAGCAGTATTACAAGGCTTTGTACATCCACAAAGCAAACACGTACCTCATTTAAATTTACGCAGAGAAGTTTTAGAATATCAAAAATCAAAAAGTAATAGAACTATTATTGCAGATGCAAATTTGTTTTTATATGCTGATCCAAAAAATTCGAGAACATATTTAAGATATAGTTATGATGGAATATTTTGCGACACAGGAGAATACTGCTGGAGTAATCCAGACCCTAAACGTTGGGAACAAATACAAAAAGACATAGGTATAAAATTACAACCAAATAGAAAACAAGGTAGCCATATACTAATTTGTTGTCAAAGAGACGGAGGTTGGAGTATGGAAGGTAAACATGTTATACCGTGGTTGCATCCTATGATACTAAGAATAAAAAGAGTTACAGATAGACCTATTCGTATTAGATTACATCCTGGAGATAAAAAAGCAAAGGATCATGCCTTAAAAATTAGTAGGTTAGGACACAAAGGAGTAACAGTAAGTGAAATAACTAAACCATTAATGGCAGACTTTCACGGAGCTCATGCTGTAGTAAATCACAATAGTAGTCCTACAGTTGCGGCGGCAATAGAAGGAATACCAGTGTTTGTAACAGATCCAACTAGAGCACAAGCAGGTCCTGTAGCACATACAGACTTGAATGAAATGGAGAATCCAAGATTGTTTGATAGAGAAACTTGGATACAACGACTAGCAATGTGCCACTGGCGTTTAGATGAACTACAGTCAGGAGCATGTTGGCAACATATGAGAAATTGGGCAAAATTAAAATGAAAATAACAGCAGTAACAACATTTCACCAACCAGGATTAGTAAAATACGGTCAACGTTTTATTGACAGCTATGCAGAAAAAGTAGATCCAAAAGTACAACTAAAAGTATATGCAGAGGATTGCTTGCCTGAATCAAAAGGTGGACATGTAGATATATATGATGCAAAGTATAATCTAACTAAACTTAATAAATTTAAAGAACGCTGGGGCAATGTACCAAAAGCAAATGGTAAGTGTCCTTGGCCGGAAAGACGTCCACGCGATCATCACAAAGAATTTAAATGGGACGCAGTGCGATTTGCAAATAAAGTTTATGCAGTTTTTCACGCCGCACAAGATAAAGAAACTGACTGGTTGGTATGGATTGACGCTGATACATATGTACACAAAGAATTAAGTTATGCAGAATTTGCCGAACTACTACCTAATGATAAATGGCTTACATTTGTAGGTAGAGGTAAAGATGCACGTAGTTGGCCAGAGTGTGGATTTTATGGAATGAACTTAAGACATCCAATGTGTGTACAGTTCTTAAAAGAATTTGAAAGGTTTTATGAAGATGCCGATAATGGTATATTTGAATTGGAAGAATGGCATGACAGTTATGTGTTTGGACACATACTCAATCAATTAAGAAATATTGATAACAATGTATTAGACTATACTACAAACATAGTTAACAGAACTGCCAAAACAGGAGGCGGAGGACATCCGTTAATTAATTGTGTTTTAGGTACATGGTTTGATCATATGAAAGGCGGAAGGAAAGATTCTGGTAAAAGCCTAGCAAAAGATCTTGTTCAGCATAGACCAGAAGCATATTGGAATGAAGTTTAACTTACATGAAAGATTTGGTGCCCTTAATAGCAAGCCTGTTTTTAACGCCTTTCGTGATGGTGCTTTGGCTCTCGGTCATGATGTTGTGTCTGATAGTGATGATGGGATTGATGTCATTTGGAGTGTACTTTTTTATGGCAGAATGGGTGGAAACAAAGATACGTGGGAAAGAAATCAAAAACAAAACAAGCCCACAATAGTTTTAGAAGTTGGTGGTATTAACCGAGGAACAACATGGAAGGTAGGACTCAATGGGATTAACCGAGACGCTTTTTTTACTGATAGTGGCAACGATGATACTCGTAGCATACAGTTAGGACTAAAATTATTACCTTGGAATAAAGGTGAAAATATTTTAATATGTGGGCAACATGATAAAAGTCTGCAATGGACAAACATGCCACGTATGAGTAATTGGTTTTTGGATACTTACGATAAAATACGTGAGTATACAGACAGACCAATTATATTTAGACCACATCCACGCTGTAGATTAGAACATATAGAACGTGGATTACGTAATGTAATTAGACAGGAACCACAGCACATTCATGGTACTTACGACGATTTTGATATGGGGTTTAGCGATATACATGCTACTATTTCTTGGAGTAGCAACCCTGGCATTCATTCTGTCATCAACGGTGTTCCTAGTTTTGTTGGCCCTAGCAGTCTTGCTTATCCTGTAGCAAATGATTTATTAGAATTACACAATATTGAGACTCCTAAGATGCCAGAAAGACAACAATGGCTTAATGATTACGCACATACTGAATGGACACTAGAAGAAATTTCTCAAGGAATACCTATTAAACACTTGACATCTAAGTTAAATTAAAGTATAATAGCATTATGTTTAACGTAAAAACCATCGAGTGTTGTCTCGAAACTCTTGTATACGAACCTGCTTTTGTTATAGATAAAGCAGATGTAACCATACTTACAAGCATTGCAAGACAACTTAGAAAAGGCACAGCTCTAACTGATAGGCAATATGCTCTAGTTAAAACAAAAATGCTAGAATATAAAGCACAATTTGAAAAGCAGGACATAGATGTAGAACGTTATGTTAATGAATTACGTTTGCCTTTACGTACAATAGACAGAAGTCATTGGTTAAGAAAAATTAATGATACGTTACAAATACGTTTTCCGTTTAGTAAAAAAATTATAGATAGAATAGAAGAGATTAGAAGAATTGATCATAAGGTACATGGATACAAAGACCATGTGCATACTTTTCCATACACAGAAACATATCTCTTTCAATTGGTTACTATTGCTAAACGATTTGGCGAAAAGTTTGAAATAGAAAAAGATTTGTTAGATACATTTGCAATGTTAACAACAATGCAAGATAATAGAGAAGATTATATACCAGGTGTTTACAATTATCAAGTTAAAAATCTTCCTGCTAAAGGATTAGAATACTTACAAAAAGATTGTGGAGATATAAAAGAAAATTTAAGTCTATATTATGATAGAAGATTTTTGTATGGATTACATATATTTGATGAGCATGAAATACAAACAAGTTTAAAAAATTATTCAACATTAACAACTAAAATTATACAAAGAGAATTACCTAATATTTTTATAGGACAAAAGAAATATAACTTAAATAACTTAGTTGATGCAGTTGTAGAGTTACAACGTTATCCTATAATAGTAATATTAAGTCAAGACTCATTGCATATGCTTGAAGAATTTTATGAAGCAACTAAGGGTGTAATACCTGCTGAAGAACAAAGTGTATTGTTTAGATTAGATAACATGGATCAAGAAAGCAAAGACTTTAACAAATATATCCAAGTAAAAAAACTTAATAATTCGGTTGCAAAAAATACCAAAATAGTGTATATTAAAGATAATAAAGTTCCTAAACCTTTAGCAAATAGTGACTTCAAGCCTGCAATGTGTATAACATTTTCTAACTTAGGTCCTAGTGCTAGAAGTAAATCTTATGTAGAAAACTTAGATTTGTTGTTACACTATTACGATGAAATGGGAATGATAGATAGATATGCAAGTAGGAATTTTGAGATAGTATAATGGCAACATGTAAGTTAATAATAGAAGATGAAGTAAACATAAAACTAGAAGGACTAGAAGTAGACGTTCGACGTAAACTTGCAAACGCACTCAAGTTTGAAGTTCCTTATGCACGTTATATGCCACAATATAAATTAGGACGTTGGGATGGCAAAGTTGCTTTCTTTGGCATTGGTGGTACAGGCTATGTCAATCATCTTGCTACAATTAGCGAAGTACTACAAAAAAATAATGTACAAATAGTTGATATAGAAGATCGAAGACATCCTATACAATTAGAATTTAAAGATATACAAGAAGATTTCTGGGGTAACTTAACCTGGCCAAAAGGTCATCCTGCCGAAGGCGAACCGATACGATTAAGGGATTATCAAGTAGAGGTTGTTAACAACTTTTTGCAAAATCCTCAAGCATTGCAAGAAGTGGCTACAGGCGCTGGAAAGACTATTATCACAGCCACACTATCGAAGATCACAGAACCATATGGACGTAGTCTTGTTGTAGTCCCTAATAAGAGTTTGGTAACACAAACCGAAGATGACTACATTAACTGTGGACTTGATGTTGGTGTATATTTTGGCGACAGAAAAGAGCTAGGCAAGACTCACACAATTTGTACTTGGCAAAGTTTAAACATACTTGACAAGAAACATAAAGACGGCTCAGCCGTATTGAGTCTTGCAGAGTTTTTAGAAGGTGTAAGCACAATTATTATTGACGAAGTACACCAAGCAAAAGCAGAAGTTTTAAAAAAACTACTAACACACAATTTACGTAATGCTCCTATACGTTGGGGACTTACAGGCACTATACCTAAAGAAAAGTTCGAATTTGAAAGTATTCACGCTTCGTTAGGTCCAGTTATTGGTAATATAAGTGCAAAAGAATTACAAGACAAAGGTGTACTATCACAATGCCATGTTAATGTTGTACAACTAATGGACACAGTATCGCATAGTGATTATCAATCAGAATTAAAATATCTTGTTACAAACAAAGAAAGAATAGAATATATAGGCAAATTATTAAACAATGTAAAACAATCAGGCAACACGTTAATACTAGTAGATAGAATATCAGCAGGAGAAATGCTTGCTGAACTTATACCAGAGTCGACCTTTGTAAAGGGCGATGTAAAATTAAAAGATAGGAAAGAAGCATACGATGAAATTAATGAAGGAACTAACCACGTGGTTATCGCAACCTATGGAGTTGCGGCGGTGGGAATTAATATTCCACGCATTTTTAATCTCGTCCTTATTGAGCCTGGCAAGTCTTTTGTAAGGGTAATTCAAAGTATAGGTAGAGGCGTAAGAAAGGCAAAAGACAAAGACTTCGTGCAAATATGGGATCTTACATCAACATGTAAGTTTGCGAAGCGGCACCTTACACAGCGTAAAAAGTTTTATAAGGAAGCAGAGTACCCTTTTACAATAGAAAAAGTGGATTGGAAATAAATGAGAATATTAACATTAGAAAATGAGCCACTAGATCTACAACAATTACCTGATGAGTTAGAAGAAGATATTAGATTCAGTATACTAGATAATTCAGATGCAAAGGAACCAGATTTCTTTTATGTTCCTTTAATATTTTTAGAATCATTTAGTAGTCCAGCGATTGTTTTAGAGATAGCAGGCAAAGAAGTAATGATGCCAATTGATTGGCATATGGCAGTAGGTTGTAGCGAAAGTGGAAATGATTTAGAAGTTTTACAATTAACAAGTATAGCAGATAGAGGCTTTGAAGCATTTTTATATAATCCTCTTACCAGCTTTAAGCCTGACTTTGGTGACATAAAGGTAACTAATTTTTATAATGATGTTAAATGGTTTTTTCCTAAAGTAAAAAATGGACAACTATTAACTGTTCCTATTACAATGGATAAAGATCCTTTGTGTGCATATTTTATTAGAGATGTTACACGCCAAACAGAATTAATTGATTACGGAAAGTTGTTTTAATGGACGAAGATTTTATTAGGATATATGATAACAGGATACCTGAAGAGCTTACTAATGAATTAGTAAGTTGGTTCCAAACATCTAGCACTAGTGGTAGAATGGTACAAAGAAATAGCAGTGCTATTTCAGATACACAAATTGCACTTGACGGAGTACGCAAAGACTTTGTAGACAACATCTATAATTGCTTAGGTCCTTGTTTAGAAGAATATGCAAATGATTTTCCATACTTAAAGAATAGAGACTTAATAAGTAGTTTGTGTATCATGCAACGCACAGAGCCTAAGTCAGGTGAAGGTTATCATTTATGGCATGCTGAACGATTCGGTGAAGCAACAGTTGAACGTGTATTAGCATGGACAATATATCTTAATGATGTCAAAGAAGGCGGCGAAACAGAATTCTTATATCAGGGCAAAAGAGTAAATGCTAAACAAGGTAGAGTAGTTATTTGGCCTGCTGGTTGGACACACTTACATAGAGGTAATCCACCTCTAAGCAATACAAAATATATATTAACAGGTTGGGTAGTAGGCAACGGTGATATGCTAAACTTTAGATTAGGCCAACACAACTTAGATCAATGAACGTAGAAGAATATAATAAAATACATCAAAATTGGTTCTTTGATACACAATATCAAGACTACGAACAGTTCCTTGAGTTGTTCGATATTGAAAAGCGTCCTAGTTACAAATACAAATTACCAACAGGTAGTTTAGATGCTGACAGTTACAGTGATAAAGAATTTGAATATCCACATGATATTGATCAAGGTGCGTATGCAAACTTTATAAAAGAAACTGTGCAAACACAATTTCCATTGAAAGATATCAAATTATTACGTACATGGTGGGTGCATTATCCAGCATTTAAAAATTGTTTTGTAGGTGTACATAGACATGAAAGTCCTAATGTGTTTACTACTGTCTTATTTTTAGAAGGACACATATCAGGAAATCATATGCTAGAACCAGGAACATTGTTTGCCATTGTTAATGATGGACAAAAGACTAAAATGGAAACTTGGGATCCTGTGCCAGGCACAGTGGTACTAATGGACGGTATGGTATATCATGGAACATATCCTACACAGTTTGATAGAAAAGTTTTAGTTTGTGACTTTGAATACCAGATAGGAGAAAAAGAATGAAAGCAGGAAAAATATGGGGTCAGACAGAACTCATTCATGCTAACGGTGTATTAGAGTTTCACCGTATTGAATACAAAGCAGGTTACAAGTGTTCGGAACATGAACACAAATATAAATGGAACGGATTCTTTGTTGAATCGGGCAAGATGGTTGTTCGAGTTTGGCAAGATGGGGATCAGGATGGATTAGTTGATGAAACTATTCTTGGTCCAGGCGACTTCACACAAGTGAAGCCAGGTAAAATTCACCAGTTCGAAGGTTTAGAAGACGGTGTCGCTTTTGAACTTTACTGGGCTGAATTTAATCATGACGATATCGTTCGTCGAACAGTAGGCACTACAGTAAAGAAAAAATAGAAGGAGAACTTATGTTCGGAAAACTTTTAGAAGGTGTAGACAAGACTCTAATTAGGAATCTTGTAATACTACACACCCTAGTAATTGCAGTAAGTAATTACTTGGTTACAATTAGATTTAATGTGTTCCCAGGTGCAGACTTGCCATTGTTTGGTGAGTTTCCATTAGCGGCGGCCGCATTTACATTTCCAATTGTAGTCGTTGCAACTGACCTTACAGTACGTATGGTTGGTAAGCAGGCAGGTAGAGCTGTTGTAGCGATGGCGATTATTCCTGCTATCATTGCATCAGTGTTAGTATTACTTGCACTAGGCGATGAACATGCATACAGAGTAGGTATTGCATCAGGTACTGCATATGCAGTAGGTACAATGCTTGACGTATATGTGTTCCAACATATTAGAGAGAAGTATACAGATATGTGGTGGGCGGCACCAGCAATTTCAACTATTGCGGCCAACATCATTGATACATACACTTTCTTTTACACAGCGTTTTATCCAGCACCGTGGGTTGGACCAGTAGCATTCAACAATACACTAACAAAAATTGTTGTAGGTTTAATTGTGTTCCTACCAGCGTATGGACTATTACTAAAATACTTGAGAAACAAAATGGGTGTAGATCCATTAGTTTTAAAAGATGAAGTAAAGCCAAAACGTGGACGTAAGCCTAAGGCTTCTAAGTAAGTTGGGGAGTTTACTCCCAAATGAACCTTTGATATACGAGCGAGCTAACGGAGTTACCTATGCTCGTTATCAGAACAGACCCGAGATCGACCGTTGGATTGTAGGCGGTGATCCGGGTGCTGTTGCTAAAGCACAAGGTAACTTTTTTGATTATACAGAATGGCAAACCTTGTGCGAACTAGCAGAAAATAACATAACTCTAAAAAAACAACTTGACAAATTAGTGAATACATACTATATTATTAAAACACAGGAAATAAAAAAATGAAATTAAACATTAATAATATAGGTGGAGAAGTTGCCAAACAAGATGAAAGATATGTTGTAAAAGATAATACAACACTAAAGAATTTAGTAGTAAGTAGCACTAGACTACAACCACGTAAATCAACATCAGGACACAAGCATGAAGGCCAAGAAGAAGTATATTACTTTATTGAAGGTACTGGTAAGATGGAACTAGATGAAGATACTATCAAAGTTCAGCCCGGAGATGTTGTACTAATTGAAGATGGAGTATTCCATAGAGTACACGCCGGCATGAACGAAGAATTATATTTTGTATGTGTATTTGACGGAAGGAGATCACATTGAGAATTATAGCAGGACCTTGCCAACACGAAACACTAACTGATAGTCTAATGATTGCAAAAGAATGTAAACGTGTATGTGATAAGCATGATATAGAATATGTGTTCAAAGCAAGTTTTGATAAAGCAAATAGAACAAATGTAAATGGTGTACGTGGCGTAGGTTTAAAAACTACAATGGAAGACTTTCGTGCAATTAAAAAAGAAGTAGGCTGTAAAACTATAACAGATGTACACAACCAAAATGAAATTTTAAAGATAGCCGCATACTATGATGATGCAGTTGATGTAATACAAATACCTGCATTCTTATGTAGACAAACAGATCTCATACAAGCGGCATGCAAGACAAACAAAATAGTAAATATTAAAAAGGGACAATTCTTAGCACCTTGGGACGTAGAAGGAATAATAAGTAAGACTGACGGAGCAAAAGAAGTTTGGATAACAGAAAGGGGAACAAGTTTTGGCTACAACAGCCTTGTTGTTGACTATACTGGTCTTATGTATATGCTCGACAATATTAACGCTGATATCGTGTTTGATGTTACCCACTCTGTCCAAAAACCCGGGGGACTTGGGACTAGTTCGGGCGGCAATCGTGCTTTCGTGCCTGGGCTGGCTCGTAGCGGGTCTGCTCTTGGCATCACTTCCTTCTTCCTCGAAGTCCACCCTATGCCTGATGACTCGCCAAGTGACGGGCCAAATATGCTTTTACTAGATAACTTTGAAAGGGTCGTCGATGAAATCGTGCGTTATTCTTATACCGGCTAGAGTAGCAAGTACTAGGTTTCCTGATAAACCTCTTGCCAAATTAAATGGTGTGCCTATGGTTAGACGTGTATATGATAACTGCCCTGCCGAAATTGATACCTTTGTACTTACAGATGATGAACGTGTTGCAGAAGTTATACCTGAAGGACAAACGATTATAGATAATAGAGATTATCAAAACGGCACTGAAAGATGCTTTGGAGCTCTTTCACGATTACCTACAGAGTATGATAAAGTAATAAATGTACAAGGCGACATGCCTGATATTACACGTAAGATTGTTAAGTCTGTAAGAGACAAATTAGATTTATATGATGTAGCAACTGCATATACTACTATGCCAAAAGAGTTGCAAAAAGATCCAAATACTGTTAAACTAATACGTACTGGAGATTACGCACATTGGTTTTGCAGAGCTAAACTTGCATATGGTGATTGGCATCTTGGCATATATGGATACAGGTCTGGACTTGCACAAATACTAAAAGAATCAAAACCTAGTGCAGAAGAAGAGGCAGAACAATTGGAACAATTACGTTGGATACAAAACCATGTAGAAATAGGCTGTGTTGAAGTTGACTTTAACGGCACAGAAATTAACACACCAGAGGATTTAGACAAGTGGCACAAACAAAACTCCCAATAAAAGATATACTAGCGGCCATTGATATGGGTGCAAAGAACGTGTGGGACGAAATAACAGATGACGAGCGTAAGCAAGTAAGTTTTTGGTTGCTGAATAGATATGTAAGTTCTGTAGCAGGCAACAGAGAAAAACAAGAGCTTGCACTATTTAAAACAAACGAATATTACAATAAAAATTATATGGTTGTGAGTAAACATCCTAAACTACAATGGCAACTACTATGCTTATCCGGTAACACAGGAAAGATAGAATATCATCCTTGGATAGGTGTAAAGAAGAAAGAAGGTAAGAACATTGCCGCAGGCATAAAACTTATCAAACAAATTTATCCTAATATGAAAGAGGACGAGGTAGAACTACTTGCTGGAACATCTACAAAAAAAGAACTCAAAGAATTGGCTGAAGGACATGGTGTCGACATCAAACTCTAAGCCCTATGTATGTGAATACTGCGGCACTGGCTATACAAGAGAAAAGACTCTTGCAGTGCATATGTGCGAACAGAAACGTAGACACTTACAAAGAGATGAGAAGCGTGTACGTTTTGGACACTATGCTTTTCAACGCTTTTATAAATTAAGTGCAGGTGCTAAGAAAGAAAAAACATATGAAGAATTTTGTAAGTCACCTTACTACAATGCGTTCGTCAAGTTTGGGTCGTTTATCAATAATGTGCGTCCTTTATATCCTGAGCGTTATATTGATCATGTCGTAACAAGTAGAGTTAAACTTGATCATTGGTGTAAAGAAGAAATGTATGAGAAGTATGCAGTTGATCTTATACGTAAAGAAGGTGTAGAAACTGCACTAGAAAGAAGTGTAATGACTATGATGGAATGGGCAGAAGAGAATGAACCTGCGCCATGGAATCATTACTTTGCACATATAAGCCTAAACAGAGCAGTGTGGCATATTAAAGACGGTAAAATAAGTCCATGGCTCATATTAAATTGTAAAAGCGGAAAAGAGATGCTAAGTAAATTTAATGACGAACAGTTGGGTATGATTTATCACGTTATGGATCCAGAACATTGGGCTATGCGTTTTAAACGTAATCCAAAAGATGTTGAACTTGTTAGAGATGTAGCACAAGAAAGTAAACTATGAAACTATTATATTACCCAAATGAATTTTTAGATAAAAAAGTCAAAGACGTAAACTTAGATGATCCAGGTTTTGATCCTGTAAAAGTAAAAGAAGAGATGACTAAAATTATGCTAGACAACAACGGCATTGGACTAAGTGCTAACCAAGTTGGACTAGATGCACAATTATTTGTTATGGGCGATAAAGAAGAAAATACTATTATTTGTATTAATCCGCAAATACTACAACATACTCAAGACACAGCAGTTGACGTAGAAGGTTGTTTAAGTTTTCCTAATATGTATGTTAAAGTATCTCGTCCAAAAGAGATACTAGTAGAATTTTTCGATCATGAATTGAAAAAACAACAAGTAAAAATAGATGGCTATAGTGCAAAATGTTTCTTGCATGAATGGGATCATTTACAGGGTGTTACTTTTAAAGATAGAGTAAGCAAACTAAAATGGGACATGGCCAAAAAGAAAGCGATAAAGATAGCAAAGTATGCCTAACGATAAAAACAAAGATAAAGACTACACAACTCCGTCACCAGCAGAGTTACAAAGACAACTTGACGAACGCATGGCGAAGTTTTTAGCAAAGGGTGGTAAAGTAGAAAAACTTAAACCTATGGAGCCTACTAAACAACAACTAAAGAGTTGGACAATATAAATGCCTGATATTGATATTGATTTTGCAGACAGAGAACATATCTTAAATAAGATACAACACCGTGTGGCAAAGTTAGATACTGATAAAAAACACAACACTGGCGTTTACGTAACTGAGTGTCCACACAACCCTGTAGACAACTTGTCTACAATCGACTATAAGACAGCAGAAGAACGAGGATACTTTAAATTAGATTTTTTAAATGTGTCTATTTACAAAGAAGTAAAAGACGAGACACATTTAATCAGCCTAATGAGAAAGGAGCCACTATGGGAACTATTGGAGCATCAGGACTTCGTCGATCAAGTCTTTCACGTAAGCGGTCACAGCGATCTATTGAAACAATTGAAGCCTACCTCGGTAGAACAATTGGCGGCGGCCCTAGCAATAATTCGTCCAGCCAAAAGACATCTAGCGGACAAAGATTGGCAAACGATAATGAAAGAAGTTTGGATAAAACCAACAAACGGTGAATATTATTTTAAGAAGGCACATGCTGTAAGTTATGCTATGGCATGTGTCGTACACATGAATCTATTATGTGAAACTTTACAGTCTACTTAGGCTTACGCATTAGTTGAATACTTTTACGTTTTACTCTTTTAATTGCAAGATTACTTAAATCAACAGTTGGACCGTGTGTCACTTTAACATCTTTTGTGTTCATAGTTTGTAACACATACTTAAACGGATCCATATCCTTTTTCAAAAATATACTAATAGGAATCATCCTATTAGATTCCCACCACCAGTCTTCACCACATTTTATAAAGTGTTTCTTTTGAGAGTCATCACGTATATCTGTATATACATACATGCTTGTGATACTACTGTCTTGGTTGTTTATTATGCCAATATATTCCACACCGCCATAAGTCACCACACTTAAAAAAGGATAATTGTCTTCTAATTCTTTTCTTAACATAAATTTCCGATAAATATAATATGCAACTAACGTCAAGGTATTTAGCAACAAACAAAACCGTCCTAGTCTTAGATGAATGGGCAGGGACTCTAACGGAGTATAGGAAAGTGTACAACAGACAACTAAAAATTATTAAAGGTATAGACAATGTTCTTACTTTTGAAATAAAAAATCAGGATCAAAAACCTGTAAGTATTTTAAATACATATACAGCAAAATTCAAAGCATTTGATGAATCAAATACTTGTGTTTTAGAAAAGACAGGTACTATAAAAGAAACATCAACACCTAATTATAAAGGGCAATTTACAGTAACTATATCTGATAATGATACACTTAACCTTGACGGGCAGTATCTAACATACTTTGTTTACCTTGTAGATAGTAACAGTAATGACGTAATTACATATGCAGATGCACAGTTTGGTGCAAAAGGAACAATTGAACTTGACACAGGCACATTGCCTGGTCCTAAAGAATCATATAGTATTAGTCAATTTACGGAAACAAGCTCAGAAGTTTATACAAGCGAGTCAGTACAAGCAGAACCAGCTCTAAATGGTAATGAAGCATTGCATACTACAGCAATATATACAACAGGATATACAGGTGATGTTACAATACAGGCAACACTAGAAAATTTAGTAGACAGTAATACAAATTGGGTAGATGTTAGTACAGCAACATTAACAAATCCTACAGAACCAACATACATTAACTTTAATGGTGTGTTTAGTTGGATACGTATCAAGCACGAGCCTGTAGCCGGAACTATAGATAAAGTATTAGTACGCAATTAAATACCTTGTGTTTGAACAAGATATTAAAGAATGGATCAACAATTATCTCAGTGAAAAGTTACCTGAGCATAATAACATAGCAAGATGTCCTTTTGCAGGTCCTGCACTTCAACAAAATAAAATAAGTTTCAATACCTGTAATGCTTATGATAGGCTACTAGGTGCAATAGATTATACTGCAAGTAATTGGAATATTGATGTTGCAATATTTTTACTAGACTTTCCAGTAACTAGAGATGAATATACTACAATGCATAACGAAATATCTGAGCTATATAATCAGGACAAATATATGTTTGTAGATGAAACACAAACGTTTAATGATACGACATACAACTTCATACTCATGCATGACTTTGAGCAAATGCAAAAAGCAAAAAAAGATTTACAAAAACAAGGCTATTATAACCAATAAAGGTTGACAACTGGCTACGCAGACACTATAATACATAGTATGAGTGTAGTCGTAGAAACAGTTCTGACTTATTTGCCTGCTAAAAGGAAAACAACTCCTAGTGGGTGGACTTCATTCAACGCTCCGTGTTGTCATCATAACGGCCACACAGCAGACAAGAGACAACGCGGCGGCGTAATTCAAAATGATGATGGTATAAGTTATCATTGTTTCAATTGCGGATTCAAAGCAAGTTGGAAGCCTGGTAGACCATTTTCACACAAGATGCGTAAGTTACTACAATGGATGAGTACGCCTGACGATATAATCAATAAGGTAGCACTAGATGTTATGCGTGAAAATGAAGGTGTAGAAATACAAAAGCACAAAGCACTATTGCCTAGTTTCTCTACTGTTCCACTTCCAGAGACTGCACGTAAATTACAAGACTGGGCAGACTATTGTGCTTTAGAGCCAACAGGTGTTGATAAAAACTTAATTAAAATATTTGAATATATGAAGGATCGTAATTTGTATATAGATGATACAGATTACTATTGGACACCAGAACTTGCATATAGAGATAGACTTATTATACCTTTCTATTACGAAGGGCGTGTAGTAGGTTGGACTGCACGTACTATACAAAAAGATAAGAAGCCTAAGTATCTAACTGAAGTACAGCCTGGATTTGTATATGGACTAGATGAGCAACGACACAACAAAGTGTTTACTATTGTGTGTGAAGGACAAATAGATGCTATACATGTTGAAGGATGTGCATTAGGAGGAAGTGAAATATCAGAGCAACAAGTCATGCTTTTGAATAAACTACAAAAGCAGATCATAGTTGTACCTGATAGAGACAAGGCTGGGAGCAAACTAATTAGCCAAGCAATTGAGCTAGGCTGGAGTGTTAGTATGCCTGAATGGAGCCAAGATATAAGTGATATAGGTGAAGCAGTGAATAAGTACGGACGTCTATATACACTTTATAGTATTGTAACTGGTGCAGAGGAATCTTCACTAAAAATTAAATTAAGGCAGAAAAAATGGTTTACATAAAAAAGATATGGGAATGGGTAA
>Ga0213865_10001056_pt1 | contig 18179 bp, 6 predicted proteins | sample PICome_6_FD_160100 | JGI IMG/M metagenome (GOLD analysis project Ga0213865, IMG submission 160100) | Coastal seawater microbial communities near Pivers Island, North Carolina, United States - PICO282 | ecosystem: Environmental > Aquatic > Marine > Coastal | place: USA: North Carolina | collected...
GAGCTCCAGCAGGTGTCCTACCTCAATCAAATTGTTATAGGTCTTGATCGAGCTGACCAAAAACAATATCAACAGGCCCTGCAATTTTTTTCTGTGCTTCCTCAGGATCATCAGGTACTGTGGAATGACGGTCCAAGGTTAAAAGCGCTGGATCAAAAACTGCATGAATTAGACCTTGCACCTAAGGAGATGGGTAAGGGGCGCAATGTCTGGTATTGCATGGGCTATGTATTAGCCTCCAACAAAGCCGAATCAATCGCGTTGCACGATTGCGATATCACCACTTACAACCGTGAGTTATTGGCCCGTTTGATATACCCGGTGGCACATCCGCAGTTCAACTATGAATTTTGTAAAGGGTATTATGCGCGAATTGCCAATGGCAAAATCAATGGCAGAGTTTCGCGGCTGTTTGTATCTCCTCTCCTTAGAGCACTCAAAAAGACCGTCGGATACACAGATTATCTAAATTATATGGATAGCTTTCGCTACCCACTGGCAGGAGAGTTCTCATTTCGCCGTGATGTACTCAACGATATTCGTATACCCAGCGATTGGGGTTTAGAAGTGGGCGTGCTTTCTGAGATGTATCGAAATTACGCTAGCAACCGTCTCTGTCAGGTGGATATTGCCGACAATTACGATCACAAGCATCAGGATTTATCGCTACACAAAGATACCGATGGGCTCTCGAAAATGTCCATTGATATCGCCAAGGCACTGTATAGAAAGCTGGCCACCCAGGGGGAGGTATTTGAGCAAGAGTATTTCCGCTCACTAAAGGCTACCTATTACCGCATGGCACTGGATACTATTGAAACCTGCCATAACGATGCCATTATGAATGGGCTATCATTGGATATTCACACTGAGGAGCAGGCAGTGGAAATGTTTGCCGAGAATATTATCAAGGCCGGTGAAGTGTTTTTTAATCACCCAATGGAGCGTCCGTTTATCCCAAGCTGGAATCGGGTGGTCAGTGCGATCCCCGATATATTTGACCAACTGCTCAATGCTGTCGAAGAAGATCGCCGACAATATTTGGGTTAATCAATTGCCTATTTCAGTTGGAGACTCCTGACTTTGCCAAACCAGCTACAAGAAAAAATTGAACATCATTTGCGCATTATTTATCAGGGAACAGGCGTAACCCAGATTCCAAAATTAGCGGCTGAATTGACGGTTTTAATGGGCGTAGAAGATACAGCGCTGTGCGAGAATCGCTATGTTAATCACTGGAGCGAGAAAGACAGCATTGTTATCACCTACGGCGATAGTATCCTCGAATCCGACCAAAAACCCCTATCTACTATCAAGCACTTTTTGGATACCTATCTCCAAGACTCGATTAGCGGCGTTCACCTCTTGCCCTTTTATCCTTTTACTTCAGATGATGGCTTTTCGGTACTGGACTATTCGACGGTAAATCCTACCCTGGGTGATTGGCGTCATATTGAGGCTATTGCCGACAACTATTCCCTGATGGCTGACTTGGTTATTAACCACTGCTCTGCTAGAAGCCTATGGTTTGAAAACTTCCTCAACGACCGCGACCCAGGCAGCGATTATTTTGTCACTGCCAGTCCGGAGGAGGACTTAACTGCAGTGATAAGGCCTCGCGCTAACCCTCTACTCCGCGAGGTAGCTACTGTCAGAGGTACACAATATGTCTGGTGCACCTTCAGTCACGATCAGGTGGATCTCAACTTTAAAAATCCGGCGGTTCTCAAAGAATTTGTTGGAATTATTCGTCAGTACTTAGACTCTGGTATTCGGATTTTCAGATTGGATGCGGTGGCTTTTCTATGGAAAGAAGCCGGCACCAGTTGCCTCAACCTAGAACAGACCCATGAAATAGTTCGGCTGCTGCGAACCCTGATTGAACAACAGCGTAGCGATGCAATTATTATCACAGAGACCAATATTCCCAACCGTGAAAATCTCGCCTACTTTGGCAATGCCAACGAAGCTCACTGTATCTATAACTTTTCCCTGCCACCGCTGTTACTTCACTGCTTAAACACCGGCAATTGCGATCCTTTGAAACAGTGGATGATGAGTATGCCACCAGCTCGCAACGGCACCGCCTACTTTAATTTTATCGCCTCCCACGACGGTATTGGGTTGCGCCCAGCCGAGGGCTTGCTCAGCGAGCAGCAGATTGATGATTTAGTGGATTCGATGCATCAATTTGGCGGGCTAATCTCTTGGCGCTCGGTAGACAATAGTGAGCGCAAACCCTATGAAATCAATATCTCCCTGTTTGATGCCCTGAAGGGAACCAGCCAAGGCGAGGACAATCTCGGTATCGACCGATTTATCTGTGCCCATGCAATTATGTTGGCACTGGAGGGTATTCCGGGTATCTATATTCACAGTCTAGTGGGCACCCAAAACGACTACCGCCGCGCAGAAAACACCGGTCACAACCGTTCCATCAACCGACATCAGTGGGACTATGATGCACTGCAAGCCGAACTGGCCAATAGTGATAGCTCACATGCTCAGGTATACAACAAACTGACCAATCTACTAAAAATTCGCGCTGCACAGCCAGCTTTTCACCCCAATGCTACCCAATTTACGCTGCATTTGGGCTCACAGCTATTTGGTTTCTGGCGCCAGAGCCTCGACAGACAGCAGAGCATATTTGCTATTAGCAATATCAGCGCACAACCGCAGTCGTTGACATTGTCGGATATTAACCTGATTGATAACGAAGCTTGGTATGACCTCATCAGTGGTATGAGTTTTACTGATTCAGAGCCGGTGATTATCATGCAGCCCTACCAAACGCTATGGATTACAAACAGCACCAGTGCTGAATCCTAATCAGCACTGGTGCTTGTTATCTTCTGAGCTCAACTAAGGGTTATGGGAGAACCTAGCGCAACGCTAATGCATCCAACACTTGGGCAAAGGAGACATATTTAAAGTTCTGCCTCTTCTTCCGTTTGCCCTGCATATTGTCGTTATCCTGTATCACAATAAGTCCCTCAGGAAAGTCAGGGTTAAAGTTAATATTGGCGGCATCAATGCCGTCAGTGATAGATGTGCCATCAATCACAGTACCGTCTTCAAGCTGCCTATCGGCCACAATAAAACTACCCAGATACTCATAGGGAGCCGTGCGTTGATAGAGGTTAAATTTTGAATCTCCCTGAGATGACAAAATAACGTAACCATCTGTAGAACTCGTTTTGTAGAGAGTTACACCCTCTGGATCGCCGTTAATATTCCCCTGTCGTGAATCGACAATGATGGGCTGACTGAAATCTAGTTCTGCACTGACCTGATAAGCACGCAATACACCATTTACCTCTTCTTCGGAGATAAATAAAGTGCGGTTTTCATCATCGTAAACACAGCCCTCAGATTCGCCGCCATTATCGAAAGTATGAATTAAGCTCAACGCCTCTGCAGTGTATTGCCAAACCTCCACTCTTGGCCCCTCGTCCTCTGTTACAAAAGCTAGAAGCCCCAGCTCAGGGTCAATACCAGCACAGATACCATAGATATTAATTGCCGATTGTCCCTGCATCGACCGATTTACTGGCAGGGAAAAAGCGCCTTTGGCAATACTGTTCGAGATCGCATGATTTCCAAAGATCCAAACATCCACTGACTGTTGGGTACGATTTGAAGCAAATATAAAACTGTACTCACCGATGGTACGGCTATCAATATTATTGATTTTGCCAAGTTTGCTATACCCTAGGGTTGAAGCATCCAATCCATAGGCATAGACACCACTCTTCTTATCGGTTCCCAAAACCATAGACTGGGCAGTATTGGCTGGGTTAACCCAAATTACTGAGTCATCGGCGGCATCACCCTTAGTTATCACTGCCTGGGTTTCATAAGATGGAGTAACAGCAACTGGCTGTGCAAAAGCAACCTGTCCAATAAGACACAAAAAGGTGAGCACAAGACTCACCTTTTTGCTATTCACTGAAAGGTACTTAGTAGTTGTAGCGGACGCCCAATGAGGCTGAAGTACCGTAAATATCATATTGAGATAACCTCTCTTTTGAGCCCCAGTAGTAATACTCTGGCTCATCGTTGATGTTGATTAGTTCGAATTTAAACGTCATATTGTCACTGTGCTCATAGGAGGCCTTAAAGTCCCACTGGGCGTGATTATCAGTGAAACGGCTCATATCGAGGTCACCTTCGAACTCATCGCCATCGTCTCCTAGGTAGTCTAGATAACCACTGCGGTAGTTAAGGGCTAAGCGCATATCCCACTTACCTTTATCGTAGCCAACACTGAAGTTAGCTGTATCTTCGGCCAACTTGCGGAAAGGAACTGTGACCGGGTTTTCACCATCAAAGCTAAATGTGCTGTCAGCATCAGTCAGCGTGACATTAAGTGCTACGAACATACCATCAAAGGGCGCTGATAACAGCTCACTGAATTCCTGCTGCAGATTAAACTCTATACCTTTAACTTTTGATTTATCGGCATTTTTCCAAGTTTTAAAACCGTCGTTGAACTCTACCTGTCCCACAGTAGCCTCTTCGACATAGACTGGATAAATAGCGTTGTCGATATCTTTGTAAAACAATCCCACAGATGCCATCGATAAATTGTCGCCATACCACTCAAGGGACAGATCCGCATTGCGCGCTTCATAGGGCTCGAGTTCTGGGTTGCCTTGGGAGCCACTGACATCACCATCGTCCAATGTGACATTGAGTGCTGGTGAGGTTGATTTAAAAGAGGGTCGAGACAGCGCACTCCAAAGAGCTCCGCGCAGGATCAAATTATCATTCAGCATATACTTAACATTGATGCTGGGGGATAAAAAGCTGTGGCTGTTAGAGCTATTTACCTTGCCAGTAATAACTTCGCAGCTGTATGCATCCTCTGCACAGACTGCATCAGCGGGATCATCACCGTCGGACTCTTCAATCATATATCCACTAAAAGCGACTGAATCAAGATTAGTTTTCTCGTAACGCAGACCCGCGACAACCGTGGCGCGATCGAAATCGATTGTGGTCATGGCGTACAGGGAGAAAATATCCTCCTCAGCAGTAAAATCCTCCAGTTGGCGATAGGTTTTATCACGATTTAACTCACAGTTTACATCACCACCGTTTTTGCAGGACTCTCGCAAATCGTACACCGCTGATCCACTGGCCATGGGGCTAAATCTCTGTGCTGAGGATAGCTCCCAATCCAACTGCATTGGATTGAAATCAGCCATGGTTTTATCATATTTGTAGATATACAGCTCATTATCTACCTGCTTCTCACGGCTGCGGTATTTAAAGCCAAATTGGGCTACCGCCGAGCGATCAAACATTTGCATCTCTTTTGAGAAATCAAATTTAACTGCCATTTCCGTATCCTCTGATACAGCATCCTCAAACTCCACTTCATCAAACTCTAGTTCAGTGGTGCTGTAGGCAAGTTCGGGATATTGGGTGGTGAGAATAGGCAATTTCGGGTCAGCCCAGGAGATTGAACCCACAACTGCATCATCTGCAATGCCATTGCGTCCCTCTCTAAACTCGCGCTCGAAGGTGACATCAGAATTATCAGTATCGTTTTCTTCAGCATAGGAGTAACTCAATAAGAAGTCCGTATCCCAGCCTGCCAGATTGGTTTCGCCACCAAAATTTAGTGCCTGAATAGTGCGAATTTCCTCGCGCACGCGGGTTTCGGCATGGTGACGCATACGGTCATAGGTAGCTGAGTCAGCTGATACCTCAACTTCGCTCAACTTGCCCCACTCGTCTTTTAGACGCAATTCCGTATCCACATATTCATTATGAAAAAGATTGACGAACAATGTAGTGTTATCACTGACTTCAACACTGTAGTCATAGGTCAGACCGAAACGCTCACGAGTCAAATCGTAATAACGCATTTCATAATCGTCATCCATAAAATTTAAACCGTTATCGGTGTCCCAACCAAAACCCGTTTCATTGTTGAAGGTGACAATATCTTTGGTTGAGTAAGTAAGGCCGATAATATGCGCGGCACTATCACTGATTTTATCGCCGTAGGTCACAGCAAATTTGGGGTTGCCAAAGTTGTCTGCTTGCTCATTCCACTGTGAGTCGAGCTTTATTTTAAGGAGCTTGCCTTTTAAATCTGTAGGCAACTTGGTTTTAAAGTCAATGCGACCACCAATTGAATCGGCATCCTGATCAGGAGTTAGAGACTTGGAGATAACAATCGAGTCTAACAACTCTGTGGGCAGGCCGTCGAGCATTACAGCGCGACCATTTTCCGGCGCAGCAACCAGTGCGCCATTAACTGCGATGCTGTTGAGATCTGCAGAAAGCCCGCGGATAGTCACGTACCGGCCCTCCCCTTGATCGTTCTCTACAGCGATACCAGATACTCGGCGAACTGCTTCTGCTGCTGTAGTATCAGGAAACTCCCCGAGTGCATCGGAATCGACAACAGAGATCAAACTGTCTGCATCGCGCTGTTTTTCAATCCCAGATATCAAACTGGCTTTGGTACCCAAAACCACAATTTCTTCGAGATTTTCAGCTATAACTGGTGCGCTACATAGGGCTCCTAGCGCGGCGATAATTGAACTAGATAAGACTTTAAGCTTCATGATACTCCCCATTAGAAAAATACTGAGTTGTATAATTTGCGCCATAACTGTTACAAAATGGTTAACACTTTATGATAAGTTTATGACTGTTATTCAGGAAAACCCTTTCGCTAAATCAGACCATCCGCTATCCTACGCGCAACAATTAATAACAGCTAACAGGAAAAATCATGGAAATTGAAACCAAGGCAATTCACGCTGGCTTTGCAGACGATCCCACTACCCGAGCGGTGGCGGTGCCGGTCTATCAAACCACATCCTACAGTTTTCGCGATACTCAGCACGGTGCAGACCTCTTTAATCTGGCCGAAGCAGGCAATATTTACAGCAGAATTATGAATCCCACCTGCGATGTTTTAGAGCAGCGTATTGCTGCGATGGAGGGTGGTGCGGCCGCACTCTGCGTGGCATCGGGCATGGCGGCGATTACCGCGTCCATACAAACCCTCTGTGTCGCTGGTGATAATATTGTTAGCGTCAGTCAACTCTACGGCGGTACCTACAACCTGTTTGCCCACACCTTTCCGCAACAGGGCATTGAGGTTCGCATGGCCTCAGGTGATGATGTGGAGGCACTGGAAGCACTGATTGACGACAATACTAAAGCGGTATTCTGCGAATCCATTGGCAATCCCGCCGGCAATATAGTGGATATGGCTGCATTATCCACTATGGCCCATAAACATGGTATTCCGGTTGTAGTAGACAACACAGTCGCCACTCCCTACCTGTGCCGACCCTTTGAGCATGGTGCCGATATTGTGATTCACTCGCTGACCAAATATATTGGTGGTCACGGCACCAGTATTGGCGGCATTATCGTCGACTCGGGGACTTTCCCGTGGAAAGACAACCCGCGGTTCCCACTGTTTAATACTCCGGATCCCTCCTACCACGGGGTAGTCTACGCCGAAGCACTGGATGCACCCTTTATCGGTCGCGCTCGAGTGGTGCCGCTGCGCAATATGGGTGCTGCCCTGTCGCCATTTAATGCCTTTTTGATCTTACAGGGTCTGGAAACTCTGGCATTGCGCATGGATCGTCATGTGGAGAATGCCCTTGAGGTTGCCACCCATTTAAAAAATCATCCTCAAGTGTCTTGGGTTAACTACGCTGGTCTAGAAACCGACAAATACTACCCATTAGCGCAGCGCATGGCATCAGGAAAGCCCTCTTCTATTATCAGCTTCGGTATCCAAGGCGGCGAACAGGCGGGCGCTAAATTTATCGATGCTCTGAACATGATCAAGCGATTGGTTAATATTGGTGATGCCAAATCACTGGCTTGTCATCCCGCCAGCACCACTCACCGCCAACTCAATGAACAGGAGCTGAAGACCGCAGGCGTGAGTGCAGACTTGGTCAGGCTCTCTATTGGCATTGAAAATGTGCAGGATATTATTGCCGATATTGATCAAGCTCTGAATGCTGCCAAATAAGCTCTACTCACCCGTATCCTTACCTGCCATGACCGGTTCGGTCTCAACCACATAGAGACCGAACCGACAGACTAGTTAGGGTTTCAACAGCAGGTTAAATTTGGCTTTGCAGATACTCCAAATGTGTCCTGTGTCAATTTGCAACACTAGTTGTTAAATTGAGAAGCCAGAGGCTTAGCATAAGCCTCTGGCATTGATCTAAAACCAAGTTTTTTCGGGGATTAATACCCATCCTGGCGTCATTTTAATAACTGCCAGAATGCACTCGACTTAAGTGATCATAGTATATTTGTGGAACATTATATGTTGTTTCTTCATCTACTCTCAGTCCAGGCCTATGATCTGGCCCAAGCCACTTTTTAACAGAACTTAGGCTATCTCTAAGCGTTTTTTTCTGAGAATGAACCATATTTAAAACCTGAATCTTGGGGAACAGCTCAACCAGACATTGCTTACGATCTATGATGTCAATTTTACCATCCTGATTAATATCCACACTAATCTTGTTACATTCTTCCCGCTTTGCATCAATGAGATTCTCAACTAAAACTTCATCAATTGGCATGCCATCATGATTAAGTAACTGGGAATGATTGAAAGGGTATGGCGCTTGGTTGAGCTGACCATCTTGATCATTAGAGACCCTGCCCAGCTGCTGACTACAGATATGCACCATGCCATCAGAATGAGCAAACACCTCTTTAAGGTCATCCAATTTTGGCTCACCGTTTAGATCATTATATCGTTTGACAGAACGCAAGCTCGTATAGTATTCAACGAAACTATTATAAGCGTCCCGCAGATCAGTATTATTGGCCGCAGTAACAATGTTAGTGAAAATTATATCTTGGCGGCGCCCTTCACCAATCATATCATCTCTACTGCCAATCAAAGAGTAGTACTTAATCTTTCCCTGTCGATCACTATTAAATTGATCGCTCTTTTCAAAAATACTACTTGCTGAAACTTCTTGGGATATGTCGTTCATACATTCTTGATATGCGCCTGGCGTCAAACCTGTATCAGTGTATTTTAGGTTAAATAGCTGTGAGCCGAAACTGCTCAAACCATAAATCCCCGATGAGGCATGATAATCAGTGCTGTGTCCCGTATTCGGGTTGGGCTGATCCAATGGAAAGATCTCATCCACAACTGCATTGGCAAGTGTAGTAATAAGCGTTAGACAACCTGAATTATCATCTTCAGGGAATTGGGGATCATCCGGATCATAGCCTTTGGAATAATTGCTATACCAACCCTCAGCGGAAAAGAGACAGTTGTAGATATGATCAGAATCCCCCGGACTAAGGCCGTTCTCTTCGGCAGCCTCAGAGTTGAGAAAATCAGTGATTAACTCTCTCTTTAACTCTTCGAATTGTTGATTCTCCCAGTTTATTAGCTCAGACCATGAGGCACCTTTATAGTCATGGCCAGCGGTAGCTCTTAGATTTTCTCTTAATTGATCAGAAGTCTGAATAAGGTCTGATAGAGACTGCTGTAAGCCAATTAATAAATCATGAAAACCAATAAGCATATGCCAATGAAGTAATTGATTGAATGCAAATTCAGAAGCCGCTCTTAAAAGAGAAACTATAACTCGATTATTACTCCACGCCTCTATGGCTGCTGTTGCACTATCGCGAATCCGGTCAGGCCAGCGTGTTATATACTCATAGTGACCTAAAATTTCTTGAGCACTTGTCATAGTATCTTGGTGATAAGCAATGAAAACACTGGGATCAGCCCAATCTCCATCTCCACAGTTCGGCTTGAGTTCTCTAGTTTCGGCAATATGGTATTCAATAAGCTTAGCATGACAAGATATATTCGCTAAGGTGCCCGGATTATCTTCAGAGCTGGATTCACCGAAAAGAGTCTCAAGAATGCTACGAAAAGCACCTATATGGTGTAAGCCATCTAGAAAAGTCACAGTATCGTAATGTTCAAAATCACTGGAATTCGTATCCACAGTAAACTGAAACTGTTCATATAACAGCTGAAAATGATGAGCACGTAAACCCTCTATAATATTATCCACATTAGAGGCAATCTGATAGAAGTTGGGTTCGCCATCTGTGGATAACTTATCCAATTCAAACTTAATGCTTTTAAGCTGTTCTTTGATTTGGCCAATGGATGAAGAAATACTTTGTTGATTGTCTTTTAAAATAGATAACAATGACTTAAGCCCCTTGGTACTCAATGCAAGCCGATCACCAATAGAGCCTTTGCAAGGTCTTAACTCGTTAAAAATGTTAAAAATTCGAGGCCATTCCTCTTCAGGCACTAATCTTTGACCACAAAGAGATGGTACCAACCAAAGAATTCTTTCTGGAACATGATCCCGAAAAAAACTTACAGTCAGTTGCTGGCTCATCTTATACCAACCGTCCAGAAATTGTGAGTTACCCTCCAAAAGCGTATCAATATTTTCCAAACTGGATATAACAGACTCCAAAAGGTCAATTACTACTTCATACTGCTCTCCCAAGACCGTACTTGTTATTTCCAAATTGTCCTTATTGATGATTTTAAAAATTAATTCATCCAATGAGTAATTCATCAATTGCGCCCCAGTGAACTGATAGTGGCGTGCGTTTTTCTGAATTGTACGATCCATCTGTTCTTTGTGCACAATGTCGGCAATACCACCCTGATTGATACCAGCTGCAGTAGTAACTGAGTTAACTTTTGATTCACCAAGCCAATGTGCGGCATATCGGCTCGTAGGACCCCCATGACTATGGCCTATTATATCTACTTTGGGGTTTGATTTAGTTGTGCCCGTTTTATCTAAAACACATTCAATATAGGAGATCAGTTGCTCGCCACGATATTCGCTGGTATTCCAAGGATCAACCTCAGCTATAAAAACCTCTGCACCGGTCTCCTCAAGTTTCTCTGCAATAGTAGGCCAAGAGTGAATATCCAAAGTTTTATATCTGCCAGAGACACTCCAGCCATGAACCAATACCACAGGGTTTTCTGAAAAATCAGTTTTGTCAGTATATTCGTAGCGATTACAGATGCCGCTATTAACAGTTCGATCAGGTGTCATCCTAATATTGAGAATCGCGTTAAGTTTACCTCCCTTAAAAAGAGCAAGGCTATAACTCGTGCCGATTTCAACTTTGTCTTTACTGGTCCCCACATGGGCAAGTGTTTTAGGCTGTTTTTTTCTAAGAACGATATCGCCATCCGAAATTTCAAACATATCAGGAGATAAAAGATGAGGATACAAAGCCTGGATATGTGGGTATTGAAGAAAATGTGTTTCCCGTTCTTTTCCGTCGGGGTATTCCTCATTATATTCTTCCTCAGTGGGCAACATTTTGTCCACTACGTCGATCATTGCCTGCGGTGATATATCTTTAAGCACGTAGTCCGAATCGCCACTCTCGTCAAGGCGAGAAAGCTTAAACACGATTTTTCCCTGTATGGCATCAGCAACAGGTAAGGTCGTATTGATGATGTGCATATCAACAACAACATTCGAGTCATCACTTTGCACCACGTTACTATATCCTTGGTTATCAGTGTATGTAGCAATCACGCGAATTGTTGAACCAATATCCTCTTTCGTGAGCAGATAAGACGCATCGTTGCCTACAGCTCGTGACGCTCCATCTTCAATGCGCTGCCATTGATAATTGATGTTCACACCATCAAGTCCATCGTTATCGCTAACCACTGCAGTTAGAGTTCGATCCACTACAGGATAACCATCGATAGTTACTTCACCGTAATTAGAACCATCCTCCAGCGCATCAGTCACTTTCACGGTTAAATTTGCATCACTCGATAACTTGCCATCGGAGATTCGCACTGTGATTTGATAGCTATTATCTGCGTTGGCATCAAGAGGTGTCTCGTAATCGGGGATGTTGTTGAAGGTAAGATTGCCTTCACTAAGTAGGGTGAAATGACTTTTATCTTCACCATCTACTAGGGAAAATACTAGATAGTCATCCTCTTTATCCATCGCCTCCAGAGGATTTAGTTTCTGCTGGCCTTCCATAATCTGAATATTATGAGGCGTTGTTAGCACTGGTGCGGTATTGAGGTTAGAGTCGGTGACTGCGCCACCAGGAGTACCACCAGTACCAGTACCAGTACCAGTACCAGTACTGACATCATTACCACCACCGCCACAGCCGGTGATCACCAGAAAAATTATAGATAAATAAATTGTGAATCCTTTCATAAAAGGTCTCCTAAATTGTTATGACAAACACTAGATAGAGATGGAATACAAAATACAGATGGGTGTTACGATGAATGATGGCACTAGCCGATCGGAATGGATCAAAAATATTGAAAGTCAAAAAATTGATAGCCAGTTTGACACTGGTTTTTAGTCCATGCGCCGCAGTTATAACAACATAGAGAATTCTATGGTTGGCGCTTGAATTGAATTGAGTTTGGGACTGAGGCTTCATTAGAAACATTCCTTGTGACTTACCTTCCTTGTTAAACAGTATGATGCTCACATAGAGCATTACTTATATGCATATCATATATGCTATTTATTTATGCTAATCAGATCTATACATTAAATCAAGTCTATTTCAGGCATTTTCTTGGTATCAAAAGTACCGTATTTAAGATAGAAACTGCTGATAAAGCGCTAACTCAATAATTTAATTGAAAAATTAAACATTAAATAAACAATTCTCTGACTTGTTATCACTGTCTTGAATTATTAATTTTTGTTATCTTGAGAAACATATAACCAAAAATTATTCGAGTAATGCACAGAGCTCATATCTTACTTTACACAGGACAGGCCCGGAGCGAGAATACAATTGCGACAGATAGGGTTAAATTTAAGGCGAAGCCGTTAAAAGGGACGATCAATAAAGTGGGATTTGATGAATTTTTGCGAAAATGTGCTTAGGACGGTACGTAAGCTCATCAGTTTGAACTTATGAAAAGGCCCATAGTTAAAGTCAAAAGTTAGTTAACTAACACCTAACCTGCCGCCATATTTGCAACACCATTTGTTAAATTGCGAGGCGAGAGGCTCAGCACAAGCCTCTGGTATTGGGCTAAAAGCAGGATTTTTTAGAGACAACTGCCTATCTTGCTGTTATTTCAATAACGACCATGTTGCACTTTCTGTCAGTGATCAAAGTATATTTTTGGAAATATATGTGATTCCCCATTCTTTCCAGGCCTATGATCTTTCCCAAGCCACTCCTTCATAGAATTGATGATATCCCTTAGCGGCTTTGAGTTATTCTGAGAATCAGCCATATATGCAACCTGAATCTTGGGAAACAAATTAACCAAACATTGCTTACGATTTTCAATGTTAGCTGAACCCAGGCCCATTTTAAATTTAGGCCGCGCGACGTCGATATAATCTACCAACTGTTGTAATGATCCAGACCTTTTTGCACACTCAAGCCGCTAATTGATAAAACAATGCTCAGCATTTTTATGCCGAGCAGTTGGTGAGTCCATTGTTTATTCTAATATCTAAACCAAAATCTCACTGCTAGTCTGGCTTCTTCCAACGATTCAAAATCATGAAGCTACATACACTGCCCTTAACAGTACGGATTAATCGCTCAACCATGCCATTCTGCTAATGAGTGTCAGAACCCAAAACGGCCTCCCATGGAGGCCGTTTTACAGTCTTATTGTAATACAAGCAAGATTGAGCTCAACTAAGGAGAACTTGCCTCTTGTAAAAGATCGCTATAGATCTTGGGTACATAGTAAGTACTATTAGGTCTATGCACTTCACCCATCTCCACCTGGTCCGCCAACACACCGAGCAACAGATCAAAGATATCTAGACGTCCATCTTCATCCATATCTTCAAAGCCGTTTTTCGCCTTATAGATGCCATACATAATTAAGACACGGGGAAATAGGTCCTTGAGACAGGTATTGCGTCCTACCAGAGATCTCTCTGCATTACATTCGCGCATTTCATCTGCAATTGAAATTTCTGCCACACTTATATTATCCCCCATAAATAAAGCGGTCAGATCATCGACTTGAGCTTGGCGAAAGCTATTATTCGTTGACTGGACATGGCTTAAATCACCCAGCCCGACTACTTGACCCAATTCTTGCGAGCAGATATGCACTAGAAAGTCCGTATGCTTCATCAGTTCGTCAATTTCCTCTTTTGATTGCTCGCCTGCAATTGAATTGCGCGACGAATCTTCATCCCGTGGAATCATCAGGAATGGAGAAAAGTCTGTAAAGCTTTTATAGAGATCCTTAATCTCTGACTCTGCGCTCGGATTATTTACAGGCAATACGATATTGACATTAAGTCGATCCAACCAAGTACCCGCCTTCCAGTCACGCTGATTGACCCAGGAGTAGTACTTTGTTTTGCCCTGACGGTTTTGGTTAAAGCCATCGGTACGACCTGTACCAGTAATATTATCGAATAAATAGTCATCGGGGTGTTCTTGGTCTACACACCGTTTGTAATTACCCAGAGTAATACCAGTATCTGGGTATTTTAGGTTAAACATCTGCGCGCCAAAATGGCTAACTCCATAAAGTCCAATTTTGATTTCATCACGGGGATATTCACCTGTTTTTGGATTGCGTTCCTTAATAGGTATAAGGTGCTCAAGCGCTGCATCTAGTAAGCTATTAATAACGCCTGCACATTCTTTACTCAAAAAACCCTCAGCAGGGAGGTCTACTGGATCATCAGCATCCCTATTAAATTCCCGTTCAAGATAAGCATGGAAAACCTCATTGTTGATAAGACAATCATTGACACGTTCCGGAGTAACTTCATGTATTTCTGCCGCATCGGTGGTTATGAAAGTTGTTAACAACTCTTCTTTAATCTTTTTAATTTCATCGAGTTCCCATTCAATAAGATCCTTCCAATCACCCTCAGGTTTGCTTGAGGCATCTCTAAAAATCGTCCTTACATCATCCAATGTACCAAGAGTTTTCCCAAGATTTCCATCCATGAAAGTTAAAGCGTTTGACAATCCCAACAGGCTCGTATTTTTACAATTAGCTTGCAAATAGAAATTATCACAGATCCGCAGGTCTGTTATAGTATAGAGTTCTCCCCTATGCATCGAAATTCTTGAGCGAAACTCTCGCAACACGTACTCACCATCTGTAGCTAAATCCGCAACAAGATCGACAAAGTCTTCTATATCTTGCTGGTCACCAAAAATTAGCTTTTTAAGCCACGAAGAAATTTCAATATCTTCAACCCGTTGAGATAGTGAATACATTGTAGGGTGAGTATTTGGGGAACTTAAAATGCTTCCAAGGTCGCGAACAGCAGCTTTCAGGTCGCCAACTTGACCCTCGTTAATTCCTATAAGAATCGGCCAAGAAGCAAGATATGATACAAGGCTAGGAGTAAGATCTGTATAGTCGTCAAAGACATTCTCCAATCCGCTTAAAGCACTGGCAAGCTCATTAATATAACTGGGAAATTCCGATAATAATACCGCTTCACCCTGATAGGTGCCCTCACTGGCGTCACTTACAGTTTTTTGAATAGTAGCTATTGCATCTACTATGGCGTGATAATCGGGCTCATACTCATCATTATCCTTCAGTTTCTTCAACTCAGTTGTTATTAAGCTGATTCCTCTTCTTGCCTCAGGAAAAATTTCAGAACTTAGTAGGAAATTCAATACACGATTAATTTTATTAGCAGAAGTATCAAGCAAATTTAGTTGGTGATAAAGATTATCAACTAAATCATCAAGTTCTGTGTGAGTACAAAAAATATCCCATTTAGTGAATGCAGTACACAAATCGCGAGCGAAAACATTTGCGTAAGTTGTAAAACCTGTCAAGAGACCTGAAAAAGCCTGATTTCGTGTCCTCCATGCCGTCACAACACCCTGATTGGGGTCAACTAGCTTTTCCATTAAAAGTTGGGATTGAATCAAAATCATCTGCAGGTTACTAATCAACTCCATCCCAGAACTATCCTCACTATGCAATTTTTCCAGTAGATTTATGGCCAACTGATATTGCTTCCCTAGGGTTTTATCCTGATCCCTCAAATCATCCTCAGGGATAAACTTAAATAAGATATCGTTAATACTGAGATTTGGCACCACCTGAGTCGCCTGATAAAAGGGCTCAGTAATGGCATAGAGTCTCTCTAGCTGCGCTTTGCTTGCGATATTTACATTCCCCCCATAATGACTGCCTGCAACCGTTGATACTGACCTTACATAGGTTGATGGACCCGCACCGGGATTATCTCCAGCGTTATGGTCAAGCCAGTAAGCAGCATAGCGTGCGGTAGGGCCGCCCATACTGTGAGTAATATGATCTACCTGTTGTGGATATTTTTTTCTGCCAGAGGAATCCTCAATATCGAGTATGCATTGGATATAGGTGATCAATTCCTCACCACGCTGCTCAATGGTTGCCCACGGAGTAACCTCTGTAGTAAATACTGTGGCACCTGTTTCATTATTGAGGTATTTAGCAATGTTGTTGAAGCTGTCTATATTGAGCGTTTTGGCTCTACCAAAGGCATTCCAGCCGTGCACTAGCACCACAGGGTTTAAGTTTAAATTTTCTGGTGTGGGAACATCGGGATTCAAACAGATAGCGTTATTATCTGCTTCCGCTGGTGCAAATCGAATATTAGCTATCCCTTTCAGTTTTTTATCTTGGTCAAAAATCGCCAAGCTAAAACTCTTTCCAATAATGGCACGGCCGGTTCCAACGGGCTGCCAATCTAAACGAGGTACTTCACTAATAATTATTGCGTTATCATCAATGCTGAAGGTTTCGCTTGTAGGCAGGGCATCATACGCCTTTTGTATAAGATCATACCCTAGAATTGGCATATCCTTTGCAATTGGCAACTTGTCGTCAGGGTTATAATCATCAGGCAACGTTCCCTTTGCTATTAGCCTTAGCTGCTCTGCTGATAATTCTTTTAGGGTATAGCCGGATAAATTGGGAATATTAAGCCTATCGTTCAGTATATTTTGATTGAATACGATGTGATCTTCATTAGCATCAGTGATCAATAGAGTCCTTTTGGTAATGGGGGGCAGAAGAACTACAATCTCTCCGGTAACACTGGACACCTGTTCAGAAAACCCTTGATTATCGGTGTATGTGGCAGTGACCCTAATGGTTGCTCCCTCGTCATCAGCTGTGATCAAGTAATTAACATCATTACCAACACTTTCTACATCTTCTGGTCTTGTGCCTGTGGAGATTCTAATGCGTTCCCATTCATAGACAATGTGGACATCATTGCCATACTCATCAACTAAGCCATCAGCATCACTTACCACTGCATTTAGCGTTTGACCCACAACAGCATTTCCATTGATGGTTACTTCACCACCATCAGGCTGTTGGTCGACTGAAATAGTGAAAGTTCGCGCTGCTGGCGCCGCACCATCTTCGCGTCCATCCTCAACTGATAGCGTGAAGGTCACGGAATGATTTACATCGTCACCTGGCGTCCATTCAACCTTTCCTCGACTATTGACAAGAGACATATCACCTGGCGCTGCTGACAATCCCCATGTCAATTCACCTTTTTCATTTTCATCATCCGGATCATTTACTGTCGGTGTAAAACTAAAGGGCTGCCCTTCTACCGCGTTAAGATTAGCGTTTTCAGCGATTGTTGGTGCATCATTGACAGGGTTAACAGTCACGTAAAAAATCTGAGGAAAGGATGATTTTTGCGGATTGCCGTTGTCAGTAACTGTTGCAGTGAACGCTATCTTTTTCTCGTCAAAAAAGTCCTCTGCAGAACTGATGGCAAACATTTGTTGTGTACTGAGATAGCCAATCATAGGTGAAGAACTTAACGGTTCTATCTTAACAGTATCTTCTGAACCGCCTTCAATATTAAAGGTTAGCGTATTGTCATTATCTATATCCGTACCCTGAAGGGTGAGGATGTAGCCATTTTCATTGTTGTATTGATCTTCATCAAAGAAAATATCCTCTATCGCAAAAAGTGTCGGTTTATCATTAACATTGATTACTTCGAGATCAAAGGCCGCCAGGCTAACTTTGGATCCGATATTATCGGTCACACTAATCTGGATACCTTGGGTAACGCCTACATGTTCATTGCCAGGCTTTCCTGTCAAGGCACCCGTCTTGGGATCAAATTTAGCCCAATCCGGCTTGTTGGTAATGCTAAATA
>Ga0213865_10001058_pt1 | contig 18163 bp, 10 predicted proteins | sample PICome_6_FD_160100 | JGI IMG/M metagenome (GOLD analysis project Ga0213865, IMG submission 160100) | Coastal seawater microbial communities near Pivers Island, North Carolina, United States - PICO282 | ecosystem: Environmental > Aquatic > Marine > Coastal | place: USA: North Carolina...
ACCAAATATATTTTGTTGAGTCCTTGATAATAAATCTCCACCCATTCCTTGAGATTGAAAAAACCCTGATAAATCAGCTGAACCAGTGTCAGGTTTCTGACCGAACAATCCACCAAATAAACCTCCATACAAAGAACCTGGCTTGTCTGGGTCAAATTTAGTTAAACCAACTACAGCTCCTAGTCCTGTTTGTAATGCAGAAGACTCAAGTGCAGATGCAGCTTTTCTTGCTTCAGCAGAAGCAACTTGTGCCCCTTCAGCTTGCAGGAGCTGTATCTCTGCAGTTGCTCTTTCAGCTGCAGCTTCTTGTTCTTCAGCAAACTTCTCTATATTAAATAAAGCTTCTTCTTGAGCTGCTTGTAATCCTTGAAACGCTTCAACTCCAGCTGCTTGTATCTTTGGTATTTGTGCAACACCACGAGGGCCAGCCTCTCTGGCTGCCTCAGTTGCCTGTCTTGTTTGTTGTTCTATTTGTCTTGACAACATTTCGTATTGCTTTGTGGGCAATCCTATGTCAACAATACCAGATTTTTCGATTGCTTTTAATGCGCTTTGAGTAGCTATATCAGCCTCTCTTTGTGCTTTTGCAGCTATGCTTCTTTGCTTTGCAGCGTCTTGAAGATTTAAAGCAGTGCCTACAAAAGAAGTAATAAGTGATATTGCCATGTTTATACTATTTTTGCAAAGATAATAAAATTAAGGGAAGCTCCTGAAAATACTTGAGCCAACCGAAAATAATTCAACAGGAGATGTAGAGTTATTTTTCAACTCAAACTCCATATAATAACCTCTAACACCGTAAGATTCAGCTGTGCTGTTCTTAGCGTAGAGTATAAAATCACTATCAGACGGAACGCTTCCATCGTAATCAGGTGATGGTTCAGTGTCTATTGTGATTGTGAAGCCTGTTTTTGATGTTATTAATCCTAACTTTTTCAAACTTCCATTGTCGTTTTTGTACAGCGTATCGTTAATACTCATCATCCCTGGCATGTCGATTGTAGTTGGGAAGGTAAGCACGACAGCTCTTGTGTTAGATGACTCAACGGATGTTACCGTTCCTATACCACCTACGTTTCTAAGGTTAGCGTCAACAGTCTCTGTATTGGCTCGTATAAATGCGTGGTATCTACCTTCTTTGTTATCAAAAAACCCAGAGTTTACATTACCTGTAGATAGGTTTGTAGATATACTTGCACTCCAAGACGAATCCCCTTCAAGCTCGATAGTTTTGAAAAGCTTAACTGTAGTTGGTTCTAAGTTAAATGAGCTTTTTATGGAACTTGAATATTGTTTGCCATAGAAATTGTTTCTAACTTCATTTGTATTGTGTCTGTACAGACTACCATTCTTAAAAGTATAAAAATAATTGTTCATACCTATCATGCAATCTGGTATAAATGAATAGAATGAAGGCCATCCTTTTGCTCCTGAGCTATATGTTAACGTTTGACTTGCCATATTATTTTAAATCTTTACCATTGTGAGAATATGTTGCACAAGCAACACCCTTTGTTGAGCCAGGTAAAACTTGAATCTGAGCTGTTAATGTTATGCCATATGTACCAGGAGGCACTGTAAGGGATGATGTGCTGTTTACTGGTTGAGTTCCAGTTGTTGTGGCTGAAACCGTACCAATTCCATCTATTTCAAGTGTTCCTGTTGCTATGTTATTATCATAAAACTGATTATCGGTTTGAGCAAAAAATACAACATCTCCACCAGATACTGTAAGAGTTCCAGAAACACCCCTACTTGTAGTTCCTGAAGAACCACTTCTTTGTGCGCATATTGTTCTAAATGTTAAATCTGTAGTCACAATTCCAGTCGATGGAATTTCCACGCATGCCTCAACTGCTTGAACAACTCCATTTCCATCTATTTTTACTGCATACCACGCTGCGCTTTCTGAGTTAGCATACTTTAAAGGAATCCATTTATTGTTACCATTGTATTCAGTCCCAGGTGTAAGTGCTGTTGTTGTGTAAAATACGTCCCCAAAATGAGGAATAATTATTGGGCGCTCAGCTCTATATATTGTCAGTGTAGTATCTTTATTTCCACAAGCCTGGCTTATACTGTTGTACTGAGTAGTATTTCCAACAAACGTATCGTAAAGAACAGGTCCTGGACCACAACCATCACACTTGGTTCTTGTAAGTAATGTTTTTACAGACGATACGGTATCAAGCTCTCTATAAAATCCTCCTTCGCTAGCTCCATCGTTATAGAAACCATCTGCAGATTCGGTAATAAGACTTGCGTTGTCGTAAATCATTGTTGCCTGAATAAGGTTTGGCCCATCCAAATAGTAAGTTCCAGAAACACCTGAGCAACAAGCTGTTGACGCAGATGATGCGTCGTAATCTAACGTAACTTGCTGTGAGTATCTTAAGTCCCAAACAAGGTACAAGTAATCATCATCACTTGGGTTCGTGTATTCGAATGTAGCTTGATGCAATCCATTTACTGGTGACGATATAGGTGATGCTGTGTTAAGTAAAGGCAGCAATGTATCAATATCGCTTGATGTATACTCAGTGTTAGACACTAAGTATTTAAATGAATGTTTCTGTGTGTTAAATGAGAAGCTATCATCAACTATACCAAAGGTAACAATAGCGCCCTCTGCTGGTATAGAATCCTCTGACTCCACTCCTGTTTCTTTTCTAAAGAATGGATTTCCATCAGAGCTCATGATTATTTGTCTAACAAACTCAGGGCTTGTGTAATCTGAATTAGTCCATCTTTGACGTATAGTAGCTGCTAGACCTTCAGTCAATAAAGGGTTTGCACTACTGTAAAAAGGAGCGTTGAGTACAATATAAACCACGTTGAGACTTTCTGACTCAACACAATTAAACGTTACGGTATAATTAGCACATCCCATATTCTATTATATATTATCTACTATTGGCCAAGTATCATCTGGGTTATCAAATCCTAAACGCAAAAGCTGTTCTGTTATAATAAAAAGATAATATAGCTCCCAATTTCTAAATTTAGTTAATCCATTAGGATTTAATGACGAGTCACTTCTGTATGGCTCAGGTATATCTGGAGTTGTATTTTCAAATCTTTGAAGTACATTAGTGTTTATTGATATTGGAGCATTCTCTCCAGCTCCAGTTCCTCCAACTATATATTCTGAAAGACCGTCCTCGCCAACATATATATTTCCTGTTATTAAATTACCGCTTATTAATCTTTGTAAGTAAATTCTCGATTGAATACTAGCGTTTTTAATAGTTGATTGTCTGGACCCTTCACTGTTTATTTTAAATATACATAATTTATAAAAATTAGGGTTAGTAGCGTTCAAGGAATCTATTCTACTCTTTAAATATCTAACATCCTGCCTGTGCTGTGACATAAAATTTGTTCTCCAACTTGTATCTGTATTTACATAATTCCACGCGAACTCATCTGAAAATACCAACATGATTACTTTATCTGGCCTATCCTCAATAGCCGCTCCATCTTCTTGACCGTAAAAAGGAGTTTGGTTTTCTAAATTACCCTCAGTATTTCTAACATCAAAAGAACCTGCTGTATCTCCACTTTGTAGGTTAAAATACGGCCCATAAACCACTCTATTTCCATCTACAGGAGATTCTGTTAAACCACGGACATCTCTATCATAATCAGTTAAATTTCTTTCATCTTTATGTGTTCTTACGGAAAAGCTATTTATTTTTATATCCGTAGCTGCAGCCCAAATTCTTTCATTAGTCCAGTCTGAAGTTTTTGTAACACCTAGGTAATTTTCATACAAATCAATGCTCCTTTGTTGTGAACTATAAGAAGGTGATTCCTTATCAGTTACAAGAGGTTGATTGTATGCAAAAACTCTTTTAAAATATAACTCTTCATCATCATTATAAAATGGCAAAAATGCATCTTTCATTTGATTTGTAGCCATATCCTTCAAGTCAAACCCAGCATTATTCATTGAGCCACTAGAGTCAAAATAAAAGTATATATACGTGTTAGGTGTTATTTCTATGGCTCTCGTTGCGACTGTATTGGTTGCTGAACATGTTCCCCCAGAGCTTATGCTAAAAGTAAACTCATCCTCTAGATTTGTACTTCCATCTTGAGTATACTTAACAATAGCTTCTTCTTTGTTTGCTGCAACAAATCCTTCTGAAGGTATAGGGTCTCCATTTGTTTTTGTTACAGTTCCATATGATGGTGCAACTGTAATTGATACTGTAACAGGATATGTTATGTTTGAAGCTTCATTAAGTAAAGGTATATCTGCATTACCACCTTGCAATATGTCTGGGAATCTTATGGGTTCTCCAAGATTAGGAAGATTGTCTCTATAGTTCCAAATCAAATATATAGAATCTGGGTTTTCACCTTCATCTTGTGATGTAACTGTAAATGTTATTTCGTTTGTTTCTGTTCCATCTGCAGCTGTAGTAGAGGTTACATCTTCAAAAGTTGCTTTGTTTAATAAAACTTCAGGAGTAAGGTCTTGTTCTGGTCCAACATAATATCCAATAGAATTACACGGATTGAAATCACCTGTTTGTGTTGGAGACTTAATTGATGTTACAGTAACTGTATCTCCGTTAACAGGTATAATACTGTTAGAACCATCAGTAAACCCTGTTACACTTGTGTCGTTACTAACACCGCTATCACTAAATACAGTACCAAGTGTAGAGTCATTTGTTGGGTCATTAGTTCCTACGTTGTATCTGTTTGTTATCGTTTCTCCTGACTGATTAGCATCATTAACAACAACCATGTATACTTTTCTCTCAGGTGGAAGCACTGGACAAGTGTGAGTTATACTCACTCCTGTTTGGTTTGTTTCACTTGTAAGAGTTACAGTAGCTATAGAAGTTGTTTCTAAGCTTTGCGTTGTTACAGGTATTTCTACTTGAACACTAACCCCTGGCCCTCCAGTGTATGTTGTTCCGTTATACTCTACGCTTATTGACATTGGATTAGCAGAGCTAGAATTAACAAACGCACTACCTGTGGTATTGCCAAGGTCTAATCTATATGTGTATGTGCTAATTGAAGACAATGAAAGTGAGGTTATGTTTTGGTCACATCTATATGATGGTATTGTTCTCTCTGCGCCACAAGTACTTTCAATAGCTGAAAGAACTGAGCCAGATGCAAAGCTATTAACTCTAACACCATTTGTAATAGATACTGCATCACTATACACATTCCATGTGTCAGGTACATTCGGGTTTTCATCTGGACCTACAATATTAAGAACTATTCCTAAATCATTACAAATTGAAGCCAGTCTTCTGAACTCATCAGCATCTGCCTCTAAATGATATGCATTTTCTCCACCAGGTTTTGTGTTGGTGTATAGAATAATTTGCTTGTTTACATTACTTCTAAATGCCCCAGCTAAATTTTGCTCTATAATTCTACTTAAAGCAATTCCTGATGGTTGGCTCTTATACTGAATAGGAGTAAATCCTCTTATTGCTTCTGTTCCTTCTTGAGTACCATATGTCCAAGGCATTGTTACGCTTGTAAATATATCTGCATCTAAAGTAAGCTGAGTTTCGCTATCTACAGAAACAACTGTAGCCGATACATCAGAACCAGACCAGGCTGCATATTTGTATATTACATCTCCAGGACGAATACCGTCGGTTACGAATGTTGCAGCTGAGTCAATTAATTTATTTGCAGAAATAGAAGTAGGGCTACCAGATAAATGTTGGCTAGGTTTTGTACCTATAGACCTCAAGTATCTGTTGAAAGAATCTTTGTTTCCAGAAGAAAATTTCTCAAAGCAAGTAACATATTGAGTGTATGATGAAGCCTCATTAATGTATTTTTGAGCTGAAGGTAAATAGTGATAGTCACCTTGAACTGTATATCTCGGCCAAGAACTTGTGTCTGACACTTGACTTCCAACAGCATATGGCACTCCAACTTTATTAAAAGCATTAGAAGCATCTAATTGTAATTCTGTTCCACTTAAAAATACAGAAGTTACTTCAAGAGGGTTAAATGCATTTAAATATGCTGCAAAATCTCCATTTACAATTCCATCGCTCAAGAAATTAGCTGTTGAATCAATCAATCTGTTTGTTGCACCGACATCAGTTACTGAGCCACTAGCGCTTGGAACATCACTATTATCGACTGATTCATAAGTAACTAGACCCAATCTATAATCTCCTCCAGACTGTTGTTCTATTGTACTTATGATACCACTCATATCATTCTTCAAAGTCTGAATATGCTCTGGCATCCAAGTTGAACCTGCTAGTGAGCTGTAATCCACAAGGAACAATACATCCATTCCTTCATTACATGGCTGAACATCTAATCCTGGACAGCTAATAGTTACAGTAGCCGTATCTGGATAGTTCTTTGTTTTTGAGAAACTTACGCTTCCTGTTCCACTAATAACACTATTAACAACTTGAGTGTCATCCCAAACAACTTGCATGATAGTTTCATTAATACTTTGAACGGTGTAGTCTATCTCAACTGTACCAATGAATGGGTCAAACTGAACCTCATATGTATCTTGGCTAATTAGTTCTGTTGTGAATTCATTATCTGGAGAACACTCTACTGGTTCTATTATTGGCGTTACAACATCTTGCTCATCTTCGTTTATGGTAAGAACATATTCGTTCATATATGGGTCAAAGCCACCAAGCTTGTATGACCTGAATGACTCTATAAATGTGTCTCTGAAGTAAGAGCGCATTCCTAATTCAGATATAGGAACAAGTTGGTCTTGTTTGTAACTTCCTCCTATTAAGCTAAGTACAGCACCTCTTTTAGAGTCTGTAAAGAACACTTCATTTCCAAAGTGAGCGAATGTTTCAGCATCAGATGATATACCATACTCTTCGTTTCGGGCAATCTGAGTTCCTAAAACTTCAGGGACAGATGTTACAGCACCACCCCCAATAGAATCAGATAATAAGTTTTTTCCCTGCAATACATAAGAAACTCTATCCTCCTGAAGAACAAGTAGGTCTGTTTCTCTAGCGTGCAATATGCCAATCTTACCAAAGGACTTCTCTAAATCACTGTAGTTTGCAAGTGATAGGTTAAATTGGTTGAGCTTGTTTAAGTTTGTTTCTGCATTGTAAACTCCTGAGTAAGTTATAGATGCAAATCTATGCGCCTCTTTGTAATCTTGCTCAGATACAGAAGTTGTTCTTTGCCCTATAAGCAATGGGTCTCCAGCAATAAGGTCCTCTATCTTGTAACTTTCTACACCATTTCCAAAAGTATAGCAATCGAAAAAGTCTAATGTTGAAATAGCTGGTGCTCCACCAAATTGGTTTTGCTCATTCCCCTGATGCCCACCATCTTGTATTAAGAATGTTTCTGAAGACTCAAAATATATTTCATTGTCAGTAGCCACTGGTTTTGTTTCAAAAACAAAAGCTCCAGAGTCAGTCTCTGATACAGAAGAAAATTGATATGTTATTGCAATTCCAGCGTCAGAAATATTTTTACTAACTAAGTCTGTTCCAGTAATTTCTGCGCCACTTATAAGCCTAAGAGCTATTGCCCCAGAATTGCTGTCTTTAACAAAATCAAATTGATGTTGTCCTCTATCTGGATTTGAGCCAGCTGCAGTCATTACAGTATCTGTGCTGGTATACAATGTAGTATCTTGAGATGCTGAATAACAAGGATATATTGAACCTTGATTCACATATGTTCCAGGCTCAGATAAATTTATATTTTGAGCGTCAACCATTTCTCTAAAGTCAGCATAATCAGCTTGAGCTATAAACTCAGCTCCTGCTGCTTGTAATGAACATCCAGATACAATTCCTTGATTCCATCCAACTTCATAGCTTAAAATAACCTTAGTTCCAGCTGGAATGGCTACAGGAACATGTGTACCACCAACCTCTTCTGTTATTAATGTTGCCCCAAGAGCCCTTCCTCTGATGTTGCTTCCTTCACTGTTCTGTTGTGTAGCTAAACCATCTATCTTTCCGCTTGCCCCTAAAAAGAATAAATTTTCAGTGTCTTCACTAATATTAGCATTTACAGTAAAGTTAGTTGGCTTAAGCTTCATATAAACGCCAGCTGGCTGAATAACACCCTCTGAACCTGCGTCATTAGGAATTAAAAAGTTTGCCTCTTGCGTAGATACGTCCAGTACTGTTGTTTCAACAAGTTTATCTAAAGCTCCACTTTCGTCTGATTTTACAATAAGCTTATCGCCCTCATTTACCTTTCTAGCATTTTCTCCATCTAAAAGAAAATATGCAAATGTGCTGTCCTCAAAAACGGTGATAGAATATATCGTTTCATATGTCCCGTAAGTGGGTTTTATAACAGGCCTGTATGCAGTAGCCCAATATGGTGGCTGACTATTTATTTGTAGCCTAACTTGATTTTTATTTACAGAGTTTCTAGCTCTTGTATATACTCCATTATTTTGAGAAGTAAACACAGTTGACTGTCTTCCTTGTTCGTCTAGGTATACAATCCCAAGTGAATAGTTTCTGTTACTGTGTAAACTTTCAAACCCTTCTGGACTTGTAACGTCAACAGATGCAATGTTAAAAGAAAAATACTCATAGATATCTGGGTCTGTAGCATGAGTATACTTCATTGCGTTGCACAATATTGAAGGAGTGTTTGTTGTATATAAACTATATTCGAATCCTTGTGCTGTTGCAGTTAATCCACTGCCTGCTTTTGAGTACCCCCTGGTAAAGCGGATGTAGATACGTTTGCGTTAAATAAATCTGTTAAAGTACCGCCCTCATCCGCATCAGCTATTGGTTTTATATTACCTGTCGTTCCTATAAATGCAGCAAATTCAGGAGAACCCATCAAATCATTTGCACTTGCATAATCTTGACTAAGTACAATAGATGAGCTTATATTAAATGAGTCTTGAAAATCTGTTGGAGCTGTACCTGAAGTGGTATAGCTATCATGAGATATATTAAAAGTAAACGTAATAACAGAGCCCTTTGAAAGTTCATTTGAAGATAAGAAGTTTGTAAAATCAACTCTTACACCAGCGTCAGTAACTGAATATCCTGTATTGGCGGGGTCAATATCATATGCAGATGAATTAAATGTTTCTGTATCCACTGGCTTTGTAAAGACTTCAGAAGAAATTAGACTAGCATCAAAATCAACTTCAACTTCCCTTCCTCCTTCAGTAACTTGCATGTTGTGACCATCAATATAGTTCCCATACATAACCCTATTGCCCATAATTGTTTGGGCTTTAGCTTTCTTAGGAACATTGTCGTACAACCTAAACAATTCTTCTTGAGGCAGAACCGTATATATTTTACTATTATCAAAGTTTATATTGAAAGTTGAGTCATTGTCAATATCTAAACCTTCTTTATCGTAATTATCTATAACGTAAACACTGTTATCTCCACTTCTTTTAAAACAAATCTGAATTTCCTTAACCCTATCATTTCCTGTTTCAACCTCAACAACAGCATTGTTCATTCTGTTTTTCATTCCAGCATTGAACAATCCATCTAAATCCAATCGAAATCCAATAGGTGAAAACGCAGCCTCTGAAAATGGAGACAGGGCACTATACTCTCCGTCTTGATATCTCCATCTATATGAGAATGTTATAATCTTATCTTCAAGATAGTTACCTCTTCTCTCTGAGTTAAAGGTTGATATGGTAGGTGCATTCAATGGTGGTTTTACAATCACGGATAAATCCTCTTCTGTAATTGAGTCGACATCATTTTCTGGCTCTCCATATGAGCGTGTTACATTTATCTTTCGTGGAGGGTTTAAATTATCTGTAAAGAATAAAAGGTCATCTACTTTATCTATACCTACAATTCTGTTTTCTTTGCTGAAGTTAAGTACAGATGTACTAATAACATGATATCTAATCCCACCGCTAACACCATCTTCCCCTACAGTCCAAGATGCGATGATATCTGCAATCTCACTTGTTACAAAAAAGTATATGGTTTCGTTAGCTCCGTCTTCATAAGCTCCGATACACATAGCTCCATTACTCTCATCAAGAGGAGTTCCATTGTATTCAAGGGTTGTAATGCCATCAGGTATATTTGTTAAGAGCTCATTTCCTTTTGAGTTTTCTATAGCTCCCATCTCACTATCTTCAGTAGAGCCAGCTCTAATGTTAAGTCCATCAATGTATTCACCTTGAGGTAACAAGCGTTCATCGACGCTCTTATTCATCACGCCTTTTATGAAAGTAGTCTTTGTAATCATATTACTTTATCCACTTATATTGACCCCGTAGACTCATAAGAAGTCTGCTTGGGTGTAGATTACTCATTCTTAACTTAGCATTTCGATACAAAGCTGTCTTTTCTTTTTGTGCTCTTCGAACAATATATTCCTGAACGCCTAGCTTTGTGCTCAATATCATGTACCTAATATAGGCATATATAAATTCTTCAGCAAGTTTGTTTACAACAACTTGACTATCCTCACCCTTCTCTAATCCATCTGATATATATTCGATAATAATCTTCTGTCCCTCTACGACTTCAGAGCTAAAATTAATAACCCCTGAGCGATTATCTATTCTAAAGGTAGGGTTGATGTTAGCTGTCTCTGTATTAAGGCCGTAGCGAGCTCCTATTACTCTATCAAAATACCAGTTTTCTCCATCATAATAACCTCTTTCTCCATTCATTATACCATCTCCTAGGTATAAACTCTTCTGAAGTTTATTGATTCTGTCGTAATCAAGGTCAGATAATCCTTCTAAAACCCTACCATCATTGTCAAACAATATCTTGTCGTTGTTATCTTTTAGGTATGCTTTAGAATAATTCGTTTGCATATTTTCAACAAGTGGGAATAATATGTTGTCCTTATACATTGATATGCGAACATAGTTCACATAATCACTTGGCAATATAACCTGAAGTCTATCCGTAACTGATTGCTCAAGAACTTTTACATCCCTCATTGCATCATAGTGAAGCTCTTGAATAGCACGCTTTGCATGGAATAAAACCTTGTACCTTGGTATGTTGTTGATAATCTCGTGGTTTCCAACATACATCAACATAAAATTGTTTACAATCTCAGATAACTTTATATACTGAGACGAACCAAAGTTTTCTCCGTTGTCTTCTTCGTAATATTTATAATCAGATATATAAGCCATCTTATTGTTCTTGTTGTTGTTCTTTTAGTTCTTCATTGTTTGCAAAAGCCACAAGGTCTTTTTCTCTTATCGAAACGCCAGCGTACTGAAGTATCTTCATAATCAGAGATGGTTCATCAGAGAGTGGTAGCTCGAAATCTTGATAGTCAGATGCAGTTGCATCAAATACAGGTTCTCCAGAAGCAATGTCAATATACGTCCACTTGGGGTCTCTTGGATATCTTATGTAAGAACAAGATACAACTCCATTTCCAGATATTGTGTCTGGATATACTGTAATATTCGCATCATCTAAAACATAAACAGGATAATCTTCAGTTGGTTTTGTAAGATTAGACATTTGTAATGCATAATATTTTGTTTGACTCACCTTTTCTATTTCACTCAGAGCCTCTCTACCACTAATCCTCGTTAGGCTGTTTATATAATAGTAATTAGGCACTTGATATACATTGCTTACATTTCCCACTGCATTAGATAAAGTTTCTAGAACAGAAAAAGAATCAATTACTTCGGCCAAACCTTCCGTAATATTGGCATACCCAGTCCCTGATTGCCTTGCGTTTTCTTTTCTTATCTGTGCATTGTATGCATAGAAATAATCCTCAAACAAATCAAGTTGAGCCTGCTTTGCATAGAGGTTGAAATCATTCGGTGATATGTAGCCAAAGTTATTTTTATTAGCTATGGCCAATACTGTTGTTCTTACAGAGTTTATCATCGTAAAAATTTACACAAAGATAAGCAAAAAAAGAAAGGGCTCTAAAATTAGAGCCCTTTACAATGTCTGTGATTTTTGTTAGTCTTCAGAAGATTCAATCTTGTTTTCTAAAATCTTCATCACCTCAATACCATCATCTGTCTGGAAGTATGATGCCAGCATAAACACTGGGTTTTCCCCAAACGGCACTGTCATGATTTTATTTTTGTTTGACTTTAGGTTGTAGTAAATGTCTTTCTTATTGTTTTTAAGAGTGACTACACCTTCATCAAATAATCTGTAACACAAATCCTGAAGCTTGAGCATTGGGTCATTAAGAGCGTCAAGGAAATCAACTGGATTGTTTTTAGCAAACAACCTAATGTCTCGTTTCATTTCTGCACTTGTCATCTTATCAACATTCTGGCCAAGCAATACTCGACACAATGTTTCTGTAACTTCAAGTTCTAAATCACGAGCTTGAATCTGAGCTTCTAGTTGATGGTCTAATGTTTCAACCTCAACTGTAGCATCTTTTTCATTGTCAACAACCTCAAATATTCTACCATTACCAGGGTGGTAACTTAAAAACTCCTGCAGTACTGGATTTGTTTTAGGAACATACAAAAGACCTGTTTCAAAAATAACTGGTTCAAGAACAGCATTACCGTCTTGCTCATCTAAAAAAGGTGTCTTTTGGTTTCTTGCGTATCTAAGCTCTCTGTTGGATTGTCCATCAAAATAAAGAAGGGGTTTTCTTCTTGAGCTTTTAGTCTGAAGCATATAGCTAAGTGGCGTTGTGCTTCGTTTTAGTTTGTAAACTTTGTCCGTAAGGACGGCTTGTTTCTTTGCCATTGTATTAAAATTTTAATTAAAGTTAAAAAAAGGGGGAGAGAAACTCCCTCCCCCATAAATATTAGTCTTCGAATAAGAAGAAGTTGTTAGCACCAAGTACACAAATTGCACGCTCAGACAAGTAGTTAACTTGCATTGCATCAAGGTCGCTTGAAGAAGCGCCTCCAGCAGAGCCTGTAATCCATGTTTTGTACTTACGGTCTTCAGTTTCAGAAGCTCTATAACGCACGTGTAAGAATGGACGTTTAGCGTTTTTACCAAGAACTTGGTCATAAACAGTTGTAGAACCAGCTGGTACAAGAATACCATTGATAGCTCCTCCAACAACTCCACCTCGCATAGTAGCGTCATTCAAGTATTTCCAGTCAGACTTATAGAAGTCATAACCTCTACGGAATCCAGAGAATCCAAGGTTAAGGGCCATGTCTTCGTCATTGTCAAACAATCCATAAGAAGTACCACCAGTACCATAAGAGTTTTGAGCAGCCAACATATCGTCGATGCTAAAGCTCAATTGACGGTCAATGAAAAGAACATTCTCTTCAATAGCACCTTCTTTGTCAAGACGCTTAACAACATTATCAAAGTCTTCAAGGTTATCTAAAGTTCCGTCAGCAACGTTACCTCTGTTTTCAACTTGGTGGAATAGTCCTTCAGAACCACTAAGTCCAGCAGCACTTAAACCAGCGCCAACTCCTTGAAGGTAATCACCAGCACCAGAAGCAGCTTCAGCTGGAACAGCCTCAACCATTGCAGTTTCAAGGTAATCTTCAAATCGTAAACGAGTTTCATGCTCAGACTTAATATACCAAAGGTATCCAGTCGCACCGTTTTCAGTAGTTACTTCAATCCAACCAATTTGAGCCATATCAGAACCAGAAACAGCATATTTCTCTTTCAAGATAATAGGCTTGTTCTCGAAGATATTGTCTTCAGAATCAACTGAAATCAAATCAGAAGCATCAGTTCCTTTGTTGTACTCAGAACCGTAAACAAATACAGTAACTGTATCAGTAGCAGCAAAAGATTGACCAGCTGCTTCGTAGTAAGCTACATCAAAAGTGTTAGCAGTTGTGCTAACAGCAGTGATAATTGCTTTGTTAGAACCAGCGTTAGTAGCTGTGTCATTATCTGAAATCATTACTGTTTGTCCAACTTTCAAAGGAAGTTTTCCAGCAGCAGGAGCGTCAGCATCAGAAACAGTGATAGTAGCATCATCATCTCCAGCAGCTCCATCAGAAGCACAGTTAGTAAACTTAATGTGTAATCTTCCTTGCTCAGCCCATTTGATAAGGTCAGAGTTAGAAGGCATCTCAGCACCTACCATTCGAAGGAATGAAGATACAGAGCGGTTTCCGTAGCGCTCAAATTCCTTCTCCATCAAATCAGGAAGGTATTGCTGCGCAAATGTAAAGTCATCATTACCAAGATAGTTAGTGCTTAAAGCAACTCTCTCAGCTGATGGTTGTAGTGCCGTGCTTGTCGGCGTAATAGTAAAAGCCATTTTTTATTTTTTAAATGTTTTGTTATTTTTTATTACTCTTTATTTTGAGTCCTCTTCCACTACTATCATCCATTGCTCTAACACTGAATCCTTTGTTATTCATATCCTTAGGTGTTTCTCTAACACCCATGTCAATGTTCTTAGCCTTTTTAGTTGCATCATCAATTGCATTCGCTTGACCTTGCTCGTAAAAAAACTTAGCAAATTTATCAGGGTTCATAGCTACAGCGATAGCTTTGTGGTATCCACTAGCGTCCGATATCATACCATTCTTATCTACAAACTTAGATATAAAATTGTTTATATCCGATTGAGTAGCCTTAAGCTCCTTTGCATCTCCAGGAAGATAGGATAAGTTTCCTTCACCAATGCTGAAATCAAAACCTTTGAAATCATTGGAGAAGACTTCATCCGTCTTCTTTTGAAAATACTCAGAGCGCTTAACAGTTTCCTCTTCAACACTCTTGGACTCTTGGATATATTTCTTGTAAGCTTCATAGTCCTTCTTTTCTTCTTCAGAAACAAGACCGCCACTTGACTCAAGCGGAGTCTTATACGTTTCCTTCAAATCATTGAAGTACTTCTTAGCTTTCGCAAGCTCTCTTTTTTTGGCTATTTGTTTCTGCTTAATTTCCTTTTCATCGTCAACATCATCATCATATGCAAACTTTTCGTTCAGCAAATAATTAATGTCTTCTTTGTCTAGGTCTTGTTCTGTAGCAGAATAATACTCAGCCAAAATCTGGTCAGCATCCATTTCATCATAATCTCTATTGATTCTCATGAAGTCCTGAATACCTCTACCAGTTTCTTTCTTGTATTTTAAGAAAGCCGATACATCCTCAGGAAGTTCTTCTGACTGAGCTTTCTCTTCAAAAAGCTCTTCGACAGAATTAATTTCCTTGTCGTACCTATTTCTAATATATGAAAGAACGTCTTCTTCTCCGAGCTCGGGAGCTGGGCTCTCTTGCTCTTCTTGTTCTACTGGTTGCTCTTGAGCATCCTCTGTAGAATTTTCGTTTACTTCCTGAACTTCTTGTTGTTCAGTTTCGTTTTGTTCTTGTTCATGTTTGTTTAGCAAATCTTGCTCTACTTCCTGAACTGATTTCTCTTTTAAGGTATCATCCAATACCTTCACTTGTATATCTGACATTTGATTAAATTTTTATGCAAAGTTAATTAAAAAAATATATTCTTATCTTGGCTCAAACTCTGCCAAGTCAAAGCCATCTAAACTGTCCTCATTTGATTCAAAACTCATAGGAGGTAGATTGTTTTTACGCTGGTCTATTAGTTTAGATTGCTGTGTGTTTTGCTGACTAATTCTATCAGCTTTAGCCTGCTCTCTGTTATCTTCTCTTTTCTGCAAAGAATCAGCCTCAATACCTTTGAGTTGCATGTTCATGTCAAACTCAAGTTGCATAAGCTGTGATTTAAGAGCAGCCTCATTCTTTAGTTTTTCAATATCAAATGCAACCTCAGCTTGCTTAAGCTCCATTTTAGAACGCTTCTCAGCTTCAATCTTAGCTAGTGCAGCTTCTGCAGCCATAGCTTGTGATTGCTGGTTTACTTGTGCTTGAGCCTGTTGTTGCATCATACTTTTCTGAAGGTCATTTTCTTCTTTCTTTTTTCTCTTTAATTTAAGAAGTTGATTGGCAACCTTCAGGTTCTTGACATCTCGAATATCAATTGCATCTTCCAGATGTATCTGGTCTCTTGACAGGGCGGTTTGTATGTTCGCTTCTAACTGAGCCTTTTCCTCCTCATCTGGAGAAAGCTCAATAAATATTCCAAAGTCGTACAGATATAAGTCTTTAGTATCCTCAAGTGTAGCTACATTGTACTTACCTATCTGCATCGCAAACTCTTCTTTGAAATCAGAGTACTCTAATATGTCTGATATTCTACAAGACAAACCTTCTGCAAGTGCCTTGGTTATTTGTAAGCTAGCATCTAACACATGTCTTGTTGCTGTATTCGAGTTTGCTGCTGCAAGTTTCTGTAAACCAACCAATGAATCTGGGTCAATCTTACTTCCATCTCTAGCCTCATTAAGACCTGTTACATCACGCATCATGTTGAGATAGTGATTGTAACTGCCAATTAAACTAGCAATCTTTGCTTGACCAGAGTTACTTGTAAGCTGTTGGATTGGAACTCTTGCATTATTAAACTCACCGTCCTGAGTGTAGCTTCTTCCTATAACAGAACCTGTTTGGAAGTAAAGTCTTAATGCATCTTCTGGATTATACACTCCACCGTTTCCAAGGTCAACCTCGCTGAGTCCATCAGCATCTATAAACACACCATCTGGAACTACTTTAGATATGACCTGTTGTAACTTTAAGTGTGTAATCTGAATAAGGTCAGCAAATGTAATCATTCTTCTAACCAAAGATTCAATTACACCTTTGTACATTCTTGGTGCGTTAACAACGTATGGAGAAGAAACATGCTGTGAAGCTGACTTAGGACGAACCATATTCTTTGCCATCTCCCACTTGAGCATAATGTTTGTTCCCATAACCATCACGCCTTCATACCATACCTCTATCTTCTTTTCAATTCTTTCGAATCTTCCTTCCTCCATCATCTCTTCTGGTGGATTGAATGAATCGTCTTTCTCGATTATACGCTGTCCACCATTATCAAGAAGTTTCTTTTTGTAAACAAAGCTCTTGTCGGTTTTGTAGCTGAAGTAAAGAAGTGTAGCTGTATCTCTATTGAACATAGAGTTTTCATAGAACCTAGATACATTGTAGTAATCGTACCAGCTTTGGCTGTACTTTGAAATGTTATCTAAATCTTCGTTAGTTAGAGTAGGGTCAATCTTTCTGAGTTCAGTTACTGGAACAGTTTTAATCTCACCCCAGTAGAAACAATCTCTAAAGTTATTGTCCTCAGTATAGCTGTAAACTAAGTTTGCTGGGTCTACATAATCAACCTTAACTCCAGCTCCAGGTAAAAAGCTATGCTTGACAGCTCCCATACCTATTGTAGTTAAATCATAGTTTACTCTTTTTTTAGTCTCATCGTAATGATTCTCATCAAGAACAGTGTTGATTGCTTGCTCTTGAGCTATCTCAATAGATGGCTTGTACTTAAGCTGCATGTGAAGAGCTAGCTCTTCATCGCTTTCTGGAATATCTTGCTGTGGTACAGCAAATGCATCTATACCAAAACTATCATTCATTTGCTCCAAGAAATCTTTTGCAACCATATCGGTTTCAATCATATCTTGATAAGCAATTCTTTTTTCAGCAGACATAGCGTCTTGTGCATATGTGTTGATAGAGAATAATCTATCAGACATTCCATTCACAACTATATCTACAAACTTTGGTATGATTGGTATCGGAGTCCAATCTAAATTTAGATACGATAAATCTCCGTCTACCGCTAATTCGTTTTTATATTTTCCTACAGACTGTTCCCCTCGAGCATACAATCTCAATCTGTGGAAATCATCTAATTGTCTGTAGAACTTACAGTCACCACCACCACGTCTGAACCATTCGTACTGAATAGCTTGTCCAACCTGGAGACCGAACTCCATAGAAGCCTTCTCTGAGTCGCTAACAAATTGACTTGGAAACGATGCGCTATTAACTGATATGGTTACTTCCTTCATGTTATTATTTCGCTGTAAATTCCCTTATTATTATATCTTGCAAATTTAATGTTTATTTTTGACTGTCTTTTCTGGGGTGTATATTTAGTTCTTTGGTTAGCCATAATAGACAATCCAGAGCTAATAGCTGCATCAAATTTGGTTCTATTGTTAATATCAAACTTTGCCCAATCCTCTAATGTTCTTGTAAAATACATAGCCCCCATATCGCCTGCATCTCTATAATCACCATTAACATCTATACCTACATACTTCTCTATGTAAGACTCAATAGCTGAGGCGTGAGCCTGCTTTACATCTTCAGATGAGTTGGGTATCCCCCCAATCTCTTTCTCTGACTTAGAAAGC
>Ga0213865_10001060_pt1 | contig 18154 bp, 25 predicted proteins | sample PICome_6_FD_160100 | JGI IMG/M metagenome (GOLD analysis project Ga0213865, IMG submission 160100) | Coastal seawater microbial communities near Pivers Island, North Carolina, United States - PICO282 | ecosystem: Environmental > Aquatic > Marine > Coastal | place: USA: North Carolina...
ACTGTAATAAAGTTTTATAACTTTGGAAGGGTGTCAATTCGTTGGCACCCTTTTTTTATGACTGATAAGTATTATCAATATGCCAAGGTACAAAATTAAAACATCTGTAGATATCACACGTTCCAACGTTGACAGAGCAGACCCTGATCAAATTAGGCAGGGACAGCAGAGTAACTTTAATACATTGTTACAAGGTATTGGTATGAGAGCCAATGTTGAATGGACATATAATCCTTCACGTTCTATGTTAGAGACTGATGGTAAAATTGCATACTGGCTCTGGGAGTTCACTGTTGAAAGAGATGATGTATTTTTGTCAGATGGCGACCCTGTAGGATTATTGAAACAAGATTTACATGGTGTGCCTATAATTAAAAATTTGACAGAAACGGAAACGTTTCCTAAAGCATGTTTCCTTATTGATAAAAACATCTGGATTGAGAAAATTTAACGATATACTGACAGTATTATCATTCGATAGATTCACTTAAATATTAGCATGAACAGATTATATTACAACACAATAATGATGAGCACTATCTTTTTTATGGTGTTTGGTTTCCTATTGTCACTGTATGGCTTACATACTGATGCTCATAACATTGTTTACGTTGGTGTTACAATTATGGCAGGAGTGTGTGCTGTGTGGTGGTTCTGGGTAATGTTTGTTATTAAGGATATGTTTATTAGGGTAGAAAAGGCAGCGGACAAAATGGTTGAGGTCAAAGTAGAATTAGGCGGTATAAAAGGACTTATTAGAAAACTGTTTGAACGCCAAGATGATAAATAAACATATAGGCAAACAAAAGGCTATCTTAAAAACGCATTAGGCTAACGGACGAGTTTACTAATTGCCCCTAGAGCAGGGGAGTTTTTGGAGAATATTAGATGGCAAAGAGCCAGACTACAAGTTTAGAAAAAGAAAGTTTAGAAGCACACGTTGACTTGTGCGCCCTTCGTTACGAACAGTTAGATACCCGTATGACTAACTTGGAAACAAAGGTTGATAACATTCACAGAGATATTACTGAAGGCCAAAAAGGATTAACCAAAGTTATAATTGGTACTACAGGCACAGTAATTGCAGCAGTCCTTTCAGTTGTTGTTACAATTATGCTCAAGATGTAAGCATAAGATTTATAGATTGTTTAAATACTGGCCTAAGGGCCTTTTTTTATGAGTGAAGTATCTAAACGTTTTGAGTTGTTAGTTAAGTCCGTCTATAAAAAATTTATAGATAACGGCATACATCTGCCTCAACGAACACCAGAAGGTATTTTAGTTGGCAAAGTTCTTATTAAAAGTAACGGTCCATTGAAAGACCTTGTAGTTGACGGAACAATAGCCTATCGTGAAATATGTTTGAATTGTGTGGCTATCAAAATTGCTAACAATTTAGCGAGTGATATAAATCCAAGACTAACAGAACAACTATTCGAAATAGACAGAGAATATAGTAAACATTTTGTAGACAGCAAGTTTTTGATTGATAATTATCATAGAGCGGTAAATAACAATAATGAAGAAAAGGCAGAAATCCTGTGGACTAGATATGAAATTGCCAAAGAAAAAGCATTAAATGCTAAATCTAGAGCAGAGTATTTGACAGGTTTTTGAATAAATATAATATAACATCTGGGAAGAGGACAATGAAAACACAAGACCTATTTAAAACAAAAGCAGAAAAGGTGAATGAATCTATTCACAAGGCTTTCGGCAAGAAAATTGATTTTTCTACGTTTGACGCTCCTAAATTAGAGGATGCACGTAACAAACTTAGAACACAACTACATCAGGCAAGAAGCACAAGCGAATTCAACGAAAATTTAGAAGATGATACATATCATGAAGCGCAATGGATGCTTGACGCAATTAACAAAGAATTAGAAGAAAGAGAAGATACTGCTATCAAAGGTCTTGAAATAGCAGAAGAAGAAACCCCAGAAAACTCCGGAGAAGAAATGGAAACTAAAGTAACTGAAGGTGAAATCCAACAAGCAAGTGCTATTGTTACAGCAAAAACTATGGTTGATAGATTAAGCCGTTTTATTGAGGAGATTTCTTCAATGGAAAACGAAACACTATTACAACTAGGTGATTCAATTAGAGACGAAATTGGTCAAGCAGAATCAAAACAGTTTATTGAATCAAGTGCACCAGCAATTCAAGCAGCATTGGAAAACCTTAAAACAACACGTGAAACTTTATCAAGCGCAGTTGGCGTATTAGCAGGTGAAGAAACATCAAGCGACATGCTTGGTGCAGAACCTGAAGAAGGCGGAGCAACTGACATGGCTGAACCAGCAGCAGATGCAGGAGCAGAAGCACCAGCAGAACCAGCAGGCGATGACTTTGCAGCAGCAGAACCAGCAGCAGGCGGAATGGAAACAGCAGGTAGAGAGCAGCGCGAATCAATCAATTACGAGTCACGTTGATTAAAAACACTGGCAGGTTAATATGAAACTGTCGGAGTTCTATCTAGACAAAGAACTTACAGATGCCCTTCCAACACCAGGAATGGGAGCGAAACCTGCACCAGCAGCACCAGCAGTTCCAGGACAAGCACCTGCTACTGATCCACAAGCACAAGCCAAGATGATGGCACAGCAGGCTCTTGATATGCAGAATAGAAAGAAAGAATTGCAAGATCAAATCAAAGCCAAGCAACAAGAAATTATGGATCTTCAAAAAGAACTAGCGAGCATTAAGTAATGAGATTTAGAGAGTTCGCACCAGACATGATGATTGATAGATACGTTATCGTATTAAAAAATCTTATTGGCAGGGCCTCTGCAAAAAAGGTTCCTGCAAAACTAAACTGGGCAGGACTTAATAAAATATTAAAATCAAACGATGCATCACTCGCAGCAGACTATGAAACATTTAAAGCAATGTATGATACATCTCCGGCTATCCAAAATCTAGTAAAAAACTTTAATGCAGATGGTCTAGAATTAAATGTACCTGGTGCAGCAGATGATGAAACACCTGCAGATGGTACAACAGATGCACAGGCAGCAGTTGATGCTACAGCAGCAAGTGCAGCACCACAGCAGTTAGCACAACAATAATACCACTCTTAACATTTCAACTTTCAGCGTACAATATATACTATTATGAATAGTGATTTAAAATTCTTAGGAATACAAATGGACTGCACTACTGACAGTGTTAGAAATGCTAACCATATTGCTAAGTCTCTTTATGATAATCCTGAATGCGATTATGCAATCACACCAGAATGTGCTTTGAGTGGTTATGGAAATAATTGTATGAATGAGTCAAGCGATGACGCATTAGAGATTGTGTTAAGTGCTTCGAGAGAAACACAGACAGGTTTATTCCTAGGAACAATGACAGAAGGAGAAGACCTATACAACGATTGTTTAATTATAAACAATCAAGGAACCATTGTAAATCATCAACCAAAAAGCCAAATCATACCTTACGATGCAGAATTAGGATGTAAACCTGCACCAATGAACAATCCTATTGAACTTCCTGATCATCCCGGTATATCCGCTGGTGTTATGATATGCAATGATTTTTGGGGAGGACCACTCGGAGGAATGGCTTGCCTTCCACAACAATATTGTAAGGACGGAAATGTTAATCTTCTTATACACTGTACAAATGGTGCTCGTGGTAATGGTGAATTAATTGATCAAATTAATTGGGATTGGCATACTGCTTGGTTACAACAGATAAGCAGTATTTTTAGGATCACAGTAATTAGTGTTGATAACAGTTGCCATATGAATGGCGAACCTTATAATGGTAGAACTTCATCTCCTAGCGGATGCTGGGTAGCAGGTGAAAAGATAGCGGGTGTATCTGAAATTGGACAGCATAACTTCACAGTCACATTACCAAAAGATAAGATGTATCCTTGGGGTAATACATTGCAAAATCATACTTGACAAGCAATTAAATTGATAGTAATATATACAGTATGACTCATGAACCCAAAGCCGATTTACTGCCACTTTTCTCTCAGCCAGTCTGTGTAACAGAACTGCCAATTACAGAAGAAGTAGCAACACACATAAGAAACTTAGAGTATTATGAAATGGAGTCAAGCGTTGGCTGGCTCTCTGAAGATACTCTAGTATTAGAGAATTCTGTTATGTCTGATTTAAAACAAAACCTGTTAAACATTATTAAAGGTTATGCACATGCTATGTTACAAGTACAAGACGACCTAGACTTTTACATAACCAACAGTTGGGTAACAGTACACAAGCACGGTGACTCTGCACCTGCACACAATCATGATAACAGTTTAATATCCGGAACCTGTTATGTTAATATTCCAGATGACGACGAAAGTATGTTTGAAATATATGCTCCGCAAGCACATAATCTTTTTGGTTTTCTAAAACCAAAGTATAAAGAATGGAATATTTTTAACAGCAAAAACTGGTCAGCAAAACCAAATACCGGAACAACAATACTTTTTCCTTCGTACTTAGAACACGGAACTACTCCTATGACTTCTCACACAGACAAACGTTATTGTTTGGCATTTAATGTGTTTGCACACGGAGACTTTCATGATTCGTGGATGAAAGATAAAGCACCAATCAATAGGTTAGTATTATAATATGTCAGAAACTTTAACACCGCCCCCTTTCGTTGAACGATACAAGTATAACGAACTAAAACAAATTAATGACAAGGTAACACGTAAACGTGTATATCTAACACCAGATGGTGAAAAACTTCCAAGTGTTACAACAATCCTTAGTAGCACGAAAGATATGACTCATCTAAACGAATGGCGTAAACGTGTTGGTGAGGAAAATGCTAGACGCATTACTACAGAAGCAGCAGGAATAGGTACAGCAATGCATGGCAACTTAGAAAGATTCTTAGTTGGCATGAAAAGACAGCCTGGCAATAATCCTGTCCATGTACAAGCGAACAAGATGGCTGATGTGATTATCGAGAACGGACTGAAAGACGTAGACGAAGTATGGGCAATGGAGCAAAGTTTATATTTTCCAGGATTATATTCGGGTACAACAGACTTATGTGGTGTTTACAAGGGCAAACCTGCTATAATGGACCACAAACAAACTAATAAGCCTAAAAAAGCAGAGTGGGTTGAAGATTACTATTTGCAACTTGTAGCATATGCAATGGCACATAACGAAGTATATGGCACAGATATAAAGTCTGGCGTTATTTTTATGTGTAGTAGAGACTTACAATACCAGCAATTTGAGGTAACTGAGGATAACTTCCAAAAATACCAAGATATGTGGCTCAATAAGGTAGAAGAGTATTACAACGCAGTCTGATAAATACTAATAACAATTTAGGAGTTAGTAAGTGGCTGTTGTTCAAATAAGCAAAATCCAGATCCGTAGAGGTCAAAAAAATTCAAGCAGTGGTGTTCCGCAGTTAAGTTCTGCTGAACTTGCATGGGCAGTAGATACACAAGAATTATACATTGGTAACGGTTCTGTACAAGAAGGTGCTCCATATGTAGGCAATACTAAAGTATTAACTGAGCATGATAATATACTTGAACTAGCAAATAGTTACAGATTTTCTTCTGATGATCCATCAATAACACTATCGCAACCAAGAACACTTTTAGGAAAGATAGATGAAGTTGAAGTTTCTGTAATAGATTACGGTGCAGTACCAGATGGAAGTACATCTGCTAACCAAGCATTTGTAAACGCATTTACAGAACTGTTTAGAAATACAGACGACACATACAAAAAAGTACTTAAAGTTCCTAATGGCGAATACCTATTTACTACTGACCTTGAAATACCAAGCAATGTTATACTAAGAGGTGAAACACAGTCAGGAACTAAACTTAAAATTGATACTACTAACATTAGATTTATTTCATCAAGCGGCACAGGACTTGCTAGTTTTACAAGTAGTGATAGACCAGAAAATGTAAAAGTTGAAAATTTAACTATTGAAAGATCAAGTGGTCAAACTGTTATATCAGGTGTGAAAGATTCAACATTCGAAAATGTTACTTGGAAAGGCGAGTACCAACTAAGCACTCCATCATCAAGTATAAATCTTGCAACAATAGATAGTGCTGTGTTTTGGAGTAATAGTATAGCAGGAATTAAAGTTGACGGAATAAAATTTAAAGGTTGTAAGTTTGAAAGTAATGCAGTCAGTGTAAAAGCAAGTCAGACTATTGCAACTGATACAAAGGTCGATTTTTATGATTGCGAATTCTTTATAAATGATACATCGATTAATGTTATAGGTGTTAACGGTCAAGCAAACAATTGGCAAATTAAAGATTGTGAATTCAAAGAAGTTAGCAGATATGTGTTCAATAGCAATTGGGGTTCAGGAACTAAATTTATAGGATCTTCATTTACTAATTGTGGTAACAGCACAAACACAGCCGCTAATCCTGTTTGGCCAATGATATCATTTGGTGAAAGCACAGACAACATCGTTACAAATTGTTTTTCTAATAGACAACAGAATGCAGGTATTGTAAGTTCAGAAACAATCACAGGTATATCAGAGGTTGTAAATGCAGACTTTACTCAAATCACAAACAGAAACAATTCAGAAATATTCTTATCAAACAGTTTTAGACCAGTTGCGGTCTTTGGTGCATTGAACAATTTTATATCTTTAAATTATATTTTAAGATTAGGTGTTCATGTTAGGTACGGCAAACTTGTAATTACAATCGGTGACGGCCTACAAAAAATTAGTTTTACAGATAATTATCAATATTCAGACTTATCCACAACTTCAGAAGGTGGCAGAATGATGAGCAATTTTCAGTTTGATGTAGAACTAAGAGATAACGATACAGATAGTGGTATTGAAACAGTTGTATTGTACTACAAGAATCCTTTATCAACAGGGGAAACAGGCAATATATCTTTTGATGTTTCCTATGGCGCATAAAAATACGTTTTTGAACACTTTTTCTGTTGTGTTCTTGATAACTATCTGTTACAATAAAAACTTATTAAACATATGAAGTGGTTTCTTCATTTGTTCTGTAATGGGGGCGGCCTAACCCGATCCCGATAAATACCCTTATACAAATTATTAAGGAATAGAGGCAAGAAAAAAAGATGACAAAAGAAATTTACATCACGAAGCGTTCCGGCTCAAAGGAAAAATTAGATTTAGATAAAATGCATTTTGTAGTCGAGGAGGCGTGTAAAGGTCTTTCTGGTGTAAGTGCATCACAGATAGAAATGAACGCTGACTTACAGTTTTACGACGGTATGTCATCGGAAGAAATTCAAAATATTTTAATTAAGAGTGCTAATGATCTTATTTCATTAGAAGCACCTAATTACCAATATGCAGCAGCACGTTTATTACTGTATACTTTACAAAAGCAAGTGTATGGAAGATACGAACATAAATCTTTAACAGAAATTATTGATAAAAACATCGAGCGAGGTGTGTATGATTCCTCTATAAAAGAGAAGTATTCACAAACAGAACTTAAGAAAATGAACACGTGGATTAAACATGATCGTAACGAAGAATTTACATATGCAGGATTACGTCAAGTTGTAGATAAGTATTTGTGTCAAGACAGAAGCAACGGAGATATTTTTGAAACCCCGCAGTTTATGTACATGATGATTGCGGCAACATTGTTTGCTGAGTATCCTAAGGAGACACGTTTAACATACGTAAAAAAATATTATGACGCGACCAGTCTTTTTAAAATCAACATCCCGACCCCTGTCATGGCAGGAGTACGTACTCCTATTCGTCAGTTTGCCAGTTGTGTTCTTGTTGATGTGGATGATACTCTTCCTAGTATCTTTAGCAGTAATAGTGCAATTGGTTACTACATTGCTCAAAGGGCAGGAATTGGAATCAACTCCGGAAGAGTTAGAGCAATCAACTCAAAAATACGAGGTGGAGAAGTAGCCCATACAGGCGTTGTCCCATTTCTAAAAGTTTATGAAAGCACGGTAAGAAGTTGTACACAAAACGGTGTACGTGGCGGTAGTGCAACTACCCATTTCCCTATATGGCATTATGAGATTGAAGACATCCTTGTACTTAAAAATAATAAAGGTACTGAAGATAACAGAGTACGTAAACTAGACTATTCAATTCAAATCAATAAAACTTTTTATGAAAGGCTATTGACTGACGGCGATATAACTCTTTTCTCGCCACATGATGTACCAGAAGTTTATGAGGCTTTCTATTCCGGAGACAACGAAAAGTTTCAAGAATTGTACGAAGCAGCAGAAAGAAAAACATCTATTAGAAAGAAAAAAATTAAAGCAAGAGCTTTGTTCGGTGATCTATTAAAAGAACGAGCTGAAACAGGACGTATCTATATTATGAATGTTGATCACGCAAACAGTCATAGTTCATTTAAAGATCCTGTTTACATGAGTAACTTATGTCAGGAGATTACACTTCCAACTAAACCTATTCAGCACATTGATGATGAAGAAGGAGAAATTGCTCTTTGTATTCTTAGTGCAATTAATGTAGGACTTATTACTCAACTTGAAGAACTAGAAAACTTATGTGATCTTGCAGTAAGAGCTCTAGAAGAAATTATCGATTATCAAGGATATCCTGTTAAGGCTGCTGAAGTAAGCACTAAAGCAAGACGTTCTCTTGGTATTGGATACATTGGACTTGCACACTATCTTGCTAAACATAAAGTAAAATACAGCGATAAAGAAGCATGGAAACTAGTACATGAACTTTCAGAAGCATTTCAATATTATCTACTTGTTGCAAGTAATGAACTTGCTAAAGAGCGTGGTGCTTGTGAATACTTCAATCGTACTAAATATTCTGACGGTATATTACCTATCGACACATATAAGAAAGATGTCGATGATGTTATAAAGGCGAAACTGCAATATGATTGGAATGATCTTAGGAAGGACATTAAGCAGCACGGCTTACGGCACAGCACATTGTCCGCACAGATGCCTTCGGAGAGCAGTTCCGTTGTGTCGAATGCCACAAATGGAATCGAACCGCCAAGAGCTTTCTTGTCCATTAAGAAGTCCAAGAAAGGGCCTCTTAAACAAGTTGTTCCGCAGTTTCATACGCTAAAGAATTTTTATACATTACTTTGGGATATGCCGAGCAATGAAGGTTATATCAATATCGTTGCCGCTATGCAAAAGTTTTACGATCAAGCAATTAGCGGAAACTGGAGTTATAACCCAACACACTTTGAGAACAATGAAGTGCCTTTGAGTGTAATGATGAAAGACATGTTGACAACTTACAAAATGGGTTGGAAAACAAGTTACTATCAAAACACCTATGACTTTAAAGGTGAAGAAGATGCTGTGCAGCCAGCAGGTTTGGAAGAAACTGTTGTTGACACACAAGTAAACGGTGCTAAAATGAATGGCACGATGAACGGTCATATGAATGGCCATATGAATGGAAGCGAACCTGTTTCGGCAGATATTGATGATGGCGAAGAGTGTGAGGCTTGTAATATTTAGAGTGTATGACGAAAAAGAGAGAGAGCAAAAAATTGACCAGTAAAACAGTATTCAACAAGAACAAAGTAGATTTCACTAAAGAGTTCATGTTCTTTGGCGAAGATGGAAATACGCAACGCTATGACGTATTCCGTTACCCAGAGTATGACAAACTTAATCAAACGATGTTAGGTTACTTCTGGCGTCCAGAAGAAGTAAGTCTACAAAAAGATAGATCAGACTATCAAGACTTTCGTGAAGAAGAAAAACATATTTTTACGAGCAACTTGAAATACCAAACATTATTAGATAGTGTACAAGGACGTGGACCTTGTCTTGCTTTCTTGCCATACTGTTCTAATCCTGAATTAGAAAGTTGTATTGTATGTTGGGACTTTCAAGAAACAATCCACAGTCGTTCATATACACACATTGTAAAAAATGTTTATGCAAATCCTGCTGAGGTATTTGATACTATCCTAGAAGACAAAGAAATTATTGCAAGAGCCGAAAGTGTTACTAAAGAGTACGACAAGTTTAATGAGATTGCAGATAACTTCTTCCATCATAAAAAAGGAAATATGTATGAAGTTAAAAAGCAATTATACAAAGCAATGATGACAGTAAACATACTTGAAGGTTTACGTTTCTATGTATCATTTGCATGTACATTTGCATTTGGCGAGCTAAAGAAAATGGAAGGGTCTGCAAAGATCATTTCTCTTATTGCACGTGATGAAGCAACACACCTAAACTTATCAACACACATTCTTAAGCATTGGGCAAAAGGCGATGATGATCCAGATTTTGTTAAGATTGCAAAAGAGTGTGAAGAAGAAGTTTATGAAATGTGGCGTGAGTGTGTTGAAGAAGAAAAGCGTTGGGCAGACTATCTGTTCCAGAAAGGAAGCATTGTAGGACTTAATGCAAACTTGTTACATGCATATGTGGAGTTTATTGCTAACAAAAGACTAAAAGCATTAGGACTAAAAACAATATATGATCGTCCTATTAATACAAATCCGCTTCCTTGGACACAACACTGGCTATCTAGCTCAGGACTTCAAGTTGCACCACAGGAAACTGAAGTAGAAAGTTATATTGTTGGTGGTGTAAAGCAAGACGTAGAAAAAGATACATTCAAAGACTTCACACTTTAGGATAAGTACTTGTATGTTCAAAGCTCAATTTAAAAAACATTCTCCGTACGAAGCATGGACTACATTTGGTACCTACGGATCTGAAGCACAAGCCATATCTGCTGCATTACAAAAGAAAAAGATGGGTGTGATAATGGTAAGAGTTACAGACAAAAAAGGCGCAACAATTTATTCTGGTTAATGTATGAGAGATTGGCTTCTTAAATTAATAGATTGGAAAATTGCACTTCTGCAAAAATTCAGATTGTTTGTATCAGGCGAATCGAAATACATATATACAGATAAACAGCAGCAACAATTTGTAAAGAAATGGATGATGAAAGAATGATTGAGATATACGGAAAACCAAGTTGTCCTTTTTGTGTAAAGGCAGTAAACTTATGCAAAACACGTCAACTTGAACATACATATAAATCGCTAGGAACAGACTATACAAGAGAAGAATTGCTTGAATGGTTTCCTGGTGCAAGAACAGTGCCACAAATTAAAATTAATGGTAAAACAATTGGTGGTTATAATGAATTTGAAAAGTATCTAGACGACACAGGATACAACGGAACAGGTCACACACTATGATAATTGAAACACCTTACAAAGTAGGAGACACAGTCTCTATTAAACTTACATCAGGCGAGGAAGTTGTCGCAAGATACAAAGAAGATAAAAACAGTGCTATGGTATTGTCTAAACCTTTAATGGTTACAGCAACACAAAAAGGCTTAGGTCTAGCACCATTCATGTTTACTATTGGTCCTGACTCTACAGTGTCAATAGATAATAGCAAAGTAGTTTGTGTTGTAAAAACACAAGACGAAATGTCTAAGCAGTATATTCAAAGCACAACAGGAATAGCAACATAGATGCCCGGCGTTGTACGAGTAGGACAAGACGTACACATTGGGCATGCAAGTCCTACACCAAGTCCATTTCATCAAACTGCATATGCAGTTGGAAGTCCTAATGTTTTTACTAATAACAGTTCAACAGTAAGAATAGGCGATACTACATCATGCGGCGATCCTGCAGTAGGTGCTTCACCAAATGTATTTGCAAACAGTATTGCTATCCATAGATTAGGAGATGCAACTGCTGGTCATGGTAGTTGGGTTCCAAATGCAGCAGCCACAGGTTCAGGCAATGTCTTTGCTAACGAAGGCGGTACAACATCTAATTTTGTAGCAACACAGGCACCACTTATCATCTTATCACCAGAAGTAGCAGCGGTAGTAAATACAAGTATTGCAAGTGCAATTGCAACACCTGCGGCTGTAGGTAATACAGGTGGTGTAAGTGCAAGCGGACAAGTTGAAAGCGGACAGGTGCCTGATCTGTATGAACAAACACCTGATGCAACTGGTGTTGATACATTAGGAACAACAGAAGCACAAGTAGATGCAAGTGCGGCAAATTCAACAGCAGCCGCTGATGGTATTCCAGGATTTTTATCACAAGTTCTAGCAGAAGCAAACAATGAGCAATGGGACGAAACCGGTGACAAAAGTTCAACAAGTAATGGAAACATTATTGGCATATGGCGAGAATTAGGATTTCCAGATACAACATATTGGAAAACAGATCAAACACCTTGGTGTGCAGGTTTTGCAAACTGGGTGCTTAAACGTACAGGTTACAAATATATGCAAAGTGCTAGAGCATATGACTTTAGAGATAAAACAAGTTTATATGGCGGAGTTCCTGTACCTTTATCAGACGGAAAGCCTGGAGACATAGTTGTGTGGAATTACAGCCACGTAAACTTTATATACACATCACCTAGTCCAGGAGTATATACATTTGTAGGTGGTAACCAAAGTGATAAAGCAAGTGCTACAAACAATAACCCAAGTGGCGGAACAATTACAAATAGTTGGAAAGGCGGTTGGACTAGTAGCAACGGAAGAATATCTGGAATATTTAGACCAGTGAGAGCATAACAATGCCTAAGTATAGTGAAGTAGAAGCAGAATTAACAGCAGACGGTTTCAGTTTTACAAAACTTCCAACAAAAAATCAAACAGCAAGATTCGAATATGTAGTGTTCGATTATATTAAAGACAATCCAGGCATACGTGGAAATAAATATAGTAGTTACGTAGGCAAACACTACGATGATGATGGAACTACTAGCGAATGACATTAATTAAACGTGCAGACAAAGGCGAAGCATTAACCTATGAAGAACTAGATGGTAACTTTACACATCTAGGTGGTGACGGTAGTTATCAATTTCCTGCAACAGATGGGTTGGCAGGACAAGTTCTAACAACAGATGGCAACGGCAACTTAACTTTTCAAAGTGGCGGTCTTCCTGAATTAATTACAGCAGATTTCAAAGGCAGTGTGTTTGCAGATGACAGCACTTTGATTGTTGACGGACTTAACGGCTCCGTTTTTGCATCTTCTCTAAGGACACAAGATGAAACAATTGTTCTAGGATCAACTGCAGGTGATACAGGTCAACTGTCAGGAGGTATCGCTATAGGATTTGAAGCAGGTGAAACTAATCAAAGTACTGGCGGAATATTTGCTAGTCATGCATCAGAACGTGCTTCTGTTGCTATAGGTTATCAAGCAGGAAAAACAAGTCAGTTATCTATGAGTGTTGCTATTGGTTCAAAAGCAGGATCATTTAATCAAGATTATTCAAATGTGGCTGTTGGATGGAAAGCACAAGAATTTAAGTATCTCAATGCAGGAATGAGATCAGTTGCCATTGGTGCACAGGCTGCTGAATTTGGACAAAGTTTGGACTGTGTAGCAATAGGTTATAGTGCTGGTAAAACTACACAAGGAAGAGGTTCAATTGCAATTGGATCATCTGCTGGCAGTAATAATCAAGGCGATGACTGTATAGCAATCGGCAAGTCAACCGCAGGTAACAATCAACCAGATGAAACACTGATTATTTCTGCAGATACAGGAGACATTTTTCCATCTGGATCTGGCGAAGCATACATAAGTCCCATTCGAGAAGTAACAGGCGGCACTGCCCCTGCAGGATTTAGTCCAATGTATTACAACCCCACAACTAAAGAAGTCATAGTTGTATCTCCATAGTTAATTTATAGATAACTAATACTACGTACTATTAACATAGAGGTATCAATGAATAACATCAAAAAATATATCTGGATGGGAATTGGATTCCTATCACTCGGTATGGCATATATTGGAGTGATCGTTCCAGGTATTCCATTCTCGATATTCTTAGTGTTCGCGGCATATTGTTTTGCTAAAAGCAGTAAGAGAATGCACGATTGGTTATACAATCACAAATACTTTGGACCGTTCCTAACAAATTGGGTACAGAAAAGAGTATTTCCTACAAAAGGCAAATACGCAATGATATTAGTTATGGCTAGTTCCCTTGCGTTTTTGTGGTTCACTACAGAAAACATCAAAGCAGTAGCATGGAGCGGAGGCTTTATGGCACTAGTTGCTATATGGGCTTGGAGATTTCCTGGTACTGTTGAAGAACATAAAGCAAGAACGAAGGCCGGAAAGAAGATTGGCTGGATAAAATAAGATGAAGTGCGAACAGGGAGATTTAGCAAAAATTATATTTTCACTAAACGAAAACAATATAGGAAAGATTGTTTTAGTTGAGAAGTATATTGGTAAATTTAACGCAGGTGGCAGATTTGATTTTAGAGGTGTCACTTGCGTTGTCCCTGTAGCAGATCATTATTGGTGGATAAGCGGACAAGGACTTAGTAATATGTTCGGCGATACTCCTAAAGCATATATTGCGGACAGTTGGTTAGAACCACTTCGCCCAGACACAAATAAAAAATCCCAAAAAGAAAAAATTGTATACGAAGAAGTTGCATAAAAGGTTGACAAACTAAACAACCTCTGCTATATTAGTTAAACATTAGCAAAAAGGAAAGCAAATGCCTACACTATATCATTTCGAACTTACCAACAACGACATCTATGAAGTCGTAGCAATGGGTTTCAAAGATGCATGTATTACTCTAGAAGAACAGCATCCAGAAATATCGATACATGATATACTTTGCATATCTGAATTCCCAAATCCTGTTCCAGGAATAGACACAATACATTAAAGACAAAGGGCTTCTAGCTCAATTGGTTAGAGCCGGCCGCTCATAACGGTCTGGTTGTCGGTTCGAGTCCGGCGGGGCCCACCATCTTTATAGTCCTGTAGTTTAATGGTAAAACACCCGGCTTATACTCGGCACAGTCTCCAGATTAGAGAGCGATGGGGGTTCGAATCCCCCCAGGACTACCATTTTTGATAAAAAAAGATTGACAACACCCTAAAAAGGTGTTATAAATAAAGAGTAATTGTTGACAGCATCATATGTCACAAGAGCAGGACCCGGGTGCGATACCCGGCAGGTCCACCATAAGGACATTGATATGGAATTTATATGGCACATATTGTTAACAACTTGTTTAGGCTCGACCTGTCTACAACAAGATGTTCAAAGATTTGACACACGAGAACAGTGTTTCTACATGCTTGAGGCTTACAAAAGTATTCCGGCAGACGGAGATTGGGACTCGGTTGAATATGTATGTAAAACTATAAACTCAGTGTCTTTATGATGGGCCTGAAATAGGATCGACTGGCTTGTTAAAGGTGAACGAGATTACCGGGATGTAAGCACCGTTATCGCGAACAAAACTATAGACGCAAACGAAAACTTTGCTCTTGCTGCCTAGTCTAACTAGGTGACGGGGTTGGCAACTTACCTGGCAACAGAAAAGTTGCGCTAATCTTATTCAAGAGAAGGAACAATCAAATGCAGTTTAAAGAATTTTACTTTCATGTAATCGCCATCTGTATTGGCATAGGATTATTTTCAAGTGTAGCATACGCAGAAGTAATTAAAGATCATTACAAGACTGTGATACAAAAGACACCTTATTATGTAGAAGTTTGCCAAGACGTAACTGTAGGCGGCGACAAAACAGGTGATGCACTAACAGGTGCAATTATTGGAGGCGTTATTGGAAATAATGTTACCAAAAATGTAGACAATGGTGGTGCAGTTGGCGCCTTACTTGGAGGCATTATTGGACACAATAACTCCAAAGCAAAGAGTCGTGTAGAGACACAATGCCGCAGAGAACAACGTTTTAATGAGCATGCGAAAGAAGTATACAGTCATAGCACTGTTAGTTTTATCCACAACAACCAATCTTATACTTTGCAGTTTCAGAAATAATTGCTTGACTTTGTCTTTAAGATAAGTTATAATGCAAGAGACTTTAAAAACTTTTAAAGCAAACTAACAGGACTAAAAAACTATATGATTGAAGAAAAGAAGATTCCTACTATTACATTTCAGTGTAGAGTAGGGGATGAAGAACCAGAAGACGGCGGCTGTCCGATTGGTGGAGAATTTGTAGGTAAGACTACTGATGATTTGTTTGCAGGTAAGAGAGTTGTTGTATTCTCTTTACCGGGTGCATTCACACCAACATGTTCAACTTATCAACTTCCTGGTTTTGAAGAAAATTACAAAACCATTACTAGTAACTTAGGCGTAGATGAAATTTACGTTTCAAGTGTTAATGATAGTTTTGTAATGAATGCTTGGGCGCAACACCTTGGCATTAAGAACGTAAAAGTTATTCCAGATGGTAATGGTGAATTAGCAGAATCATTAGGTATGCTAATTGATTTTAGACATAAGGGATTTGGTATGCGTTCAAGACGTTTCGCTGTTGTTATCAATGACGGCGTTGTAGAAAAAGGTTTTGTCGAACCAGAAGCGTCAAAAGATAATGACGATCCATATGGCGAAACATCACCAGAAAATATAATGGACTACCTAACTGCCAACGATAACACTGCGGCAGCATAATAAAAATAAAAAGGAGAACATATGTTCACAACATTACTAAATGGTGTCGATAAGGCACTGGTTAGAAATCTAGTTATTTTACACACGCTGGTTATTGCTGTGTCAAATTATCTAGTAACTATTAGATTTGATCTATTTCCGGGTGCAGAATTGCCCTTGTTTGGATCATTTCCACTAGCGGCGGCAGCGTTTACGTTTCCGATCGTTGTAGTAGCAACCGACTTAACAGTACGTATGGTTGGTAAAGAAGCAGGTAGAGCTGTCGTAGCAATGGCAATTATTCCTGCAATTATTGCATCAGTGCTTGTTCTATTAGCACTAGGTGACGAACACGCATACAGAGTAGGCTTTGCAAGTGGTACTGCTTATGCAATTGGTACTATGCTTGATGTGTATGTATTCCAAGCAATTAGAGAACGTTCTAACGCTTGGTGGGCAGCACCAGCAATTTCAACTATTGCTGCAAACATTATTGACACATATTCATTCTTTTATGTGGCATTTGCAGGTTCAACAGATGCAGAAGGCAACTTAACTTGGATTGGTGAGAACTGGCACATTGTTGCACAGAACAATACACTAACCAAAATTGTAGTTGGCTTAATTGTATTCCTTCCAGCATACGGTTTGTTACTGAAGTATCTAGAAAATAGAGTAACTAAAAAGTAACAGAACATATATTTTTCCAAAAAGGCGTCTTAGGGCGCCTTTTTTATTCACAACTACTATAACTGCACTCAAAGAGTGCATAACTAATACGAACGTCCAGTAAATCTGTGGACGTTTTTTATTGCAATAAAAAAAGGAAATAATAATAACATGAAACAACTACTAATAGCATTAGCAATTCTGTTTGGTTTATCTACAGTTGCTCTTGCAGAAGATAAGACTAAGACACTTGAAGAAAGAGTTTTAGATCTTGAAAAAAGTGGAATTAATTTACCCGACGGTATGTTTATATCAGGTGAGATTGAAGGCCGCTACGATGACAAGCAGTTCGATGCGGGTTGGGAAGCTCGATCCGAATTACAAGTTGGATTCGACGTAACGTTACCAGACAACGATTTAAATATCGACTATGCTGGTGCAAGTATGACTTATGATAGTGACTATTCTTTAGACTCTACAAAAGACAATACTATGGTTGAAAAACAAATTGGGCTTGGAAATGATTTCGCAACAATCTACCTAGGTGAAACTGACGCACAACGTTTAGGATTTGCCAAGACTTCAAAAATTGGTGCTCCGATCATTATTACTGAAAGTAGTAATAGATTAGATCATAACAATAAAACAGTCATTACATTTGGCGGGTTCGAGCGTGATTCAGAGTTTGACTTTGATACATATAGACTTAAGAAAGAACAGCCATATGGTTTTGTACTAGGTTATGATGCCAACGAACAATCAACTTATGCAAGTGCAACAGTAAGCCTAATGGGTTATGCTGATGTATCATATATGATGATTGATACAAAAGCAGATGGCAGTGCAAGTTACACAACAGACACAACGCAAGAAGGTTATTCAATCGGCGGATCATTATTTAGATTTGGTCTTCCAATGACTTGGGGTGTTGAGATGTGGGACGACAAAGACACAGGTCTTGCAAGTGATAACAGAATTGACGTAGGTGCAATGTATTTTGTAAATGAGTCAGTGTATGTTACTGCACATAGAACTGAGAATGATGACTTAGGCTATG
>Ga0213865_10001061_pt1 | contig 18144 bp, 8 predicted proteins | sample PICome_6_FD_160100 | JGI IMG/M metagenome (GOLD analysis project Ga0213865, IMG submission 160100) | Coastal seawater microbial communities near Pivers Island, North Carolina, United States - PICO282 | ecosystem: Environmental > Aquatic > Marine > Coastal | place: USA: North Carolina | collected...
TGTAATAATTACAGAGTCTCCATCACAGAATGTTGCACTTCCCGTTAAGAATATAGAATCATTCGGTAACGGATTCACTATAATAGATACAGAGTCCGTCTGGCTAATACATCCATAACCGTCTGTAATTGTCACCGCGTAATCACCGGCTTGTCCTACCGTGATGTATGAACTCGTATCACCTGTATTCCACAAGTAGCTATAACCCGGGGTCACGTAAATGGATACTGAATCTTCGTCACAGATCTCTGTCCCGCTAAAGGTATAGATCGTATCCATAGGCAACGGCCATACCGTCACCGCTATCGTATCCGTGTTCTTACTACAACCGTTGGTATCCAACAAAGTCGCATAATAACTTCCCGATTGTGTAATCACTAAGTTGTTCAACGTACTGCCGCTGTTCCACAACGCGGTAACATCACTTGCTAAACCAAGCACCACGGAGTCTTCGTCACAGAAGCTCGTAGGACCGCTTATAGCAACACTTGTATCCGTGTACTCGTAGACGTTCACATACGTGGAATCATACACCCTTACCTGGTGTGGATACTTCGCGGTAAACCAATACCAACCCGGAGTAGTTGCGCCAATGACTTGGCTCGTATCACCAGTGCTCCACAGAATATCTGTTAATCCCGTACCGGCATCTAAGAACGTGGTGTCCCCCACACAAATGAACGACTGTGCATCAATCAATGGATCGATAGGCATATTCTCGTCACAACTGCTCAAATGGAACACCGGTAAGGTATCGTTCACATAAGGAACCGTGTAGGTTCTATTGCCGCTGCTGTTCGATGCTGTACAAGCCGTGAGGTTATCGTCGTGACCATCACTCCAAGAATTACCATTGATGTACTTGTACTCTATCTGTGTATCTCCCGATACGAGACCAAGCGTCACCTCGTAAATACCGTCACCGTCTGCATCAAACATCTCCGTGGTTGCCGGGTTCCAACCTTGGAAATTACCCGCTACATGAACCCCTTTGGAAGTATCTATGATCTGAGTGCGCATGTTTACCCTGAAAGTAATCTGCGCCGCCTCGACAGTAATCGTATCGTACCCCACACAAGCATTCGTATCGGTTACCTTCACCCAGTAATCTGTCGTTACGGAAGGATATACATTGATACTCGAACCTGTTGTAGAATCGCTCCACATATATGTCGTTGCCGGAGTAGCGGTTAGATCTACGCCCGTGCCCAAATTATATGTGGTAAATGCACTAGAAATCTGTGGTACAGGAATAGTCGTCAATATCTCAACCGTATCCGAACAACCCGCATCAGACAAACCTACACTTACCCAATAGCTCGTTGTACTGTCCTGACTTACCCATATCGTACTGGTAGTATCACCCGTACTCCACAAAATAGATTTGCTCTGACCAGAACTACTAAACTCTGGGATACTCAACGAAACACTGTCGCCCACACAAACCACAGAAGAACTCGCCGTGATGCGAGCATCGTTCACGTAAATATGTGCCGTATCTGTACAACTCACTCCAGCGTAACTCGTAGTAACATAATACGATGTGTCTGCCAATGGACTTACCACTATAGCCGTACTGCTGTCACCTGTGCTCCAAGAAATAGGATCCCATGCGTTTACAGGAATCTCAATAATAGCACGAGTTATATGGGTGGAGCTATTATCATTCCAAGTAGAATTACCAACCATTTCAGCATAGTTCTCACTACCACCTGCATTATTTGGCTCGCCGGTCTCCCAATTTTCAAAATCTAAAAATTCACCGTTAACCCATTCCCATCCACCTGAGGGCTCAGAATAAGATGACGATTGTGTGTTTTGACGTAATCCTATCCAAGCAATTAAACCGTTTGGATTAATTGAGCTTAAGCCTGTGTATATGTAATTCAATTTATTCGAGCTTGTAATTGAAACCAGATCTCCACCCAATTGAAGAGCTCGAGTTCTTTGATTTTCCCATGTATCAAGACTCTGTATTAGATATATATCTTTTCCGCTAAAAGTGCCAATGTATGCGAAATCAGAGGGTAAGTTGGTGGAATTACCACCTGCTATGGACAACGTTAAATCGCTACCGAAACAAAGAATGGAATCTGAATAAACAATTTCTCCTCCTCCTACAACTACTGAAGTAGTGTCATATCGAGTAAGGCCGTTAACAATTTTAGTACAAGTGTAAGTTGTTGTAACTATCGGGGTTACATATATAGAATCTGTAGTTGCACCAGTAGACCATGTAATACTTCCTGTTGTTAACGAATCAATCGAACTTGTCCACAAAAGCACCGAGTCTCCTGAAGAACAAACCCTTACGGTGCTCTGCTCAATTAGCCTACTATCACTTTCAAAGGCTCCTAAATCAATAAACCCATCATTATCAGGTCTTGGATGACCATTCATATCGTCAAATAATGGAACATCCGAACTACCTACATTATTTCCTGGATCTAATTCAGCCAGACGATAATCACCATTTTGGCTGTCCTCAAAAATTGGTGCGCGATATTGCATACCATTTCCAACAATAAGCCATTTACTAGAATTGCCGGACTGAGTCCAAATGGAATCTGGTAAAATTGAATTAGAGATGAATGAACTATCAGACCAATAGTTATCCCAGTTTGCGCTTGACTCCGATGTCGTAATTGTCCTATAATCATTCACTGGATTTGGATGCTCAACGACGATACTATTGCGTAAATCTAATTTCGGAATCCAGTTATAATCACCAAAAACTCTATTTGATGAACCCAAAATTGTTGAATTGTATATCTCGTATTCACCTCCTAGAAACGCATATTCATAGGTAGTCGCATCAATGAGACAATTGATAAACGTGTGTTTATGCTCGTGAAACCCAACATTTGTATAGACCCCAGTATGATTACCTAAGAATTTACTATTGATAAAAACTTTTTTTCGGCTATCGCCTTTCACATAATCAGCAGCTTGTGTGGCCACACAATTCTTGAACGTCGAAGAGGTGACTCGAATGGTATCTGACCACCAATTCCATATTGCTCCACCTCTAAAGCTTTCACCTGCAGCATCAGCATAACCATTTCGGAAGTGAAGGTTTGCAAATTCTTGAATTCCGTTATGGTTTAAAATCATAACACAACGGGTAGAATCGTTCCCTGAAATAATCGTGGAATCACTCTCAGAGCCGCGGATAAATAAGGATTTATCCACATAAAAACTGCTGTAGACTCCAGAAGAAATCTGGATTGTATCACCTGGTATAGCCTTTTCTATAGCTTTCTGAATTGACGAAATAGGGGAGGAAGCAGATCCAGTATTATCATTAGATCCAATTATTTGGTCTACGAATAACGTTGTATTAACACTCCTTACTGGTAATAATGAATCGACAAAGAATTGAATGGAATCCTTAAACACACATCCATCATCATAACTTCTTTCCAGGCTAATCCATTGCTGGTCACTAGGAACGACCGTATAATAGAAACTAGGCATGTCTGTTTGACCGTTCCCGCTCCAATATGAGTTAAATACTTGGTTAAAAATAGAAGCGTCTACACCATAATTACTCTTAATTACTACCGAAGAGCCTTGACTAATAGTATCAGAGACCGAGGTGATAAAAACTCGGTTATCATCAGGCTGTATGAGCTCTACCTGACCTTGCCAAGAATTATTAGATTGATCAATGATATCAATCGTATAAATACCGCTAGTTAGGTTTGAAAATATTGAATCTGAAGTATAATTTGTTCCATCGATAGAGAAACTGTAAGGAGGTACCCCTCCGAGCGCTCTAGCGATGATTGTTCCATTCGAAAGGCCGTAACATTGAACAGGAGTCGATTCAAGTACAACATCTATTATTGTTGAGTCCCAACTATAATAATCACTTTCAAAAGCACCAAGATCTACTCGTCCATTTATATCTGGTCGATTAACTCCATTCACATCAGAATAAAACTCTATTCCAAGATTTCCTATGTTCATGTGTGAACTGCTAGTGTCCAACATATAGTTTCCATTAGCACTGTCAATAAAAGCAACGTCGTTTGTATCACAGAACGTGACAATAACCTCACCCCCTTGACTGTAATTGTAGGAATTCGTTAACTCTGGTAATCGATTGTTTTTAAATACTACTTCGCCTTCAAAATTACCCCAGAAACCTTGTGATGTATCCGGAAAAACTTCCCAAGTATTTCCTAATTCAGTTACAATGTTATTGACGAAAGTGAACTCATGATTCTGCCACGGACTCCTGTACAACTGACCTTCAAGATTTATAATTGTCGAATTGTATACTCGGTAAGTATAACCTACCTCAAATATGTTCTGATAACCTTTCGCATCAATCAAACAATTATAAAAATTTGCTGATTGACCATTATCCACAAAAAACATCGAGCCTAAATATTGGGTTCCAGCCGTAGTGTTGTCAATGAAGCGACAGTTAATAAAGATTGGCAAACCACCACCTCCATAGTAATCACCACCTCCGCTAGCGTAACCAGCATAGAAATCACAATTCTCTACCCAAACTGAATCGTATTGTGCATATAAGCAGGCCCCTCTATTCCAGTTATAAGTTTGAGGAGCATAACCGTTTTCAAGTCGAAGGTTTTGGATTTTTGCTTTTGTATCAATTATCTCTATACAACGAGTAGAGTCCCCACCATCAATAACTGGTTTTGTTAGACCAGTACCAATAACCGTTACATTCTTTTTAATCTCAAAGCTCGAATATATTCCACTCGAAACATATATAACATCTCCTGGAGCTGCTGAATCAACTGCAGTCTGTATCGTTAAAAAAGGAGACGCGCTACTGCCTGAATTTTGGTCATTACCAGTTTTGCTGACATACCAATTATCATAGGCAACTGCACCGCAAGCATTACATTCTTCCCAACAAACAGATGGTAGAATCGTATCTGAATTTCCAATGTTAGCTAATCTATTCGTATAGATACCTGTAGTTAATGTACAAACGCTATCTAGAGTTGGATCAAAATATTCTTGTCCTAACCAATTGTCAAATGTGAACTTATATTCATGTGGTCCCGGCATCAACATAACTGTTGTTTCAAATATCCCATCTCCATCAGGGTCTGTCATCTGATTTGAATTACCACTCCAGCTATTAAAACTTCCACTTACATAAACATTTGTATATGTGTTCGTGACATCATTCATATTCACCTTAAAAGTGACCTCTACAGAGGTGTTGCAAGCTGTACATTCCTCCCAACATACAGTTGGTAAAATTGTATCCGACGTCCCAATAGTTATTAAACGATTTATATAAGCTCCGGAAACTATGGTACAAACTGAATCTGAAGTTGAAGAATTAAAATTTTCTTGGCCATTCCAACTATCGTATAAAAACTTGTATTCATAATAGCCACTGCTTAGGTTGACGGTTCCTTCATAGATTCCATCACCATCAGAATCCAATAGTTGATTGTTCGTTCCCGCCCAATTATCAAATGTTCCGGATACGTAAACATTAGAATATGCTGCGTTAACCTGACTCATGTCAACTGAAAAAGTTACATCACTAGAGGTATCCAAACAGCTACTTGCGTGGGTATTTGCATAATTCCAAGTATTAGATGGATAGACCTCCCATTGTGTTGAACCTATAGACCAATCTGTTGAACCTACCTTTACTCCATAATTTCTAACTAAGGTATTGTTTGATGTTGAGCCTGTTCCTACTTGCCAAGAAGAGCCTGGATCCACACCAGGTACACCAATCACATCAATTGTATCTAAACCGTTACACAGAATCACAGCATCATCCCCATTGAAATGCACAACGGATGGATAGCTCAATGAAGTGTCTGCATTTGATTGAGTTGCGCTATCCAGTGAGCTATTTGCTATAAAGTAAACGTCATTTGCAGGGATTGTAGCATTCGAAGTAAACGTGTTCGTATATGAGCCCCCATTTCCACTTAAATAAAGTGTATATCCAGACAATGATATTGGCTGTTCTGAAGGATTGTATAGTTCTATGTATTTGTTATTGGAAGATCCTTCAGCATACTCGCTGATGAATAAATCTGAACAATCCATCGTTACATAGCTGTTTGTTCCACACTGTGAACATTCTTCCCAGCAGTATACTGGAAGTATAGTATCAACAGGGCCAACAGTAATGAAACGGTTTGTGAAAGCACCAGTAGTCAAAGTACAAACTGAATCTGAAGTTGCAGGATCGAAGTTCTCCTGCCACACCCAGTTATCAGCTGTAAATTTAAACTCATAAGAACCAGGCATTAATGACAGTGTCACTTCGTATATTCCGTCACCATCGATATCTGTCATCTGATTTGCATTACCGCTCCATCCATTCATTGTACCAGAGAGATAGGCCGTAGTAAACGAAGGACTATTTGATCTATCAGACTGGAATGTAACGTTTACCGGAGTCGGAGGAACTGGACACGTACCGTCAGTAGTACACTCGCCGAAACAAGTCATCAAGTGGAAGTCACCGTACAATGGCGAACCTGTAGAACGGTCGTTGTAGTTGTTAGGGTCACCACAAGGCTTACCAGCCAAGTTTTCTTTACAACCCCAAGATGGACAAGCACCGTTAGTGAAAGTGAAGAATGAAGTGAAACCAGTGTCTTTAGCAACAGTGATGCTGTAAATACTATCACCAATTGGGTGCATTTCGTTATCACCTGGGTTACCGAAGTTACCACCACCAGCTAAGAATACACCAGTTGAATCAACTGCCTGGTAAGACATGTTCACTTGCATAGTCAAGTATACTTGACCTGCTTTAGCATCACAAGATTCCCATGCAACACCTGGAAGGATGGTATCACCCGTAAAGGCAGCGAAACGGTTTGTGTAGATACCAGTAGTCTTAGTACATGCAGTACCTGACGTCAAGTTTTCCTGTCCTGTCCAACCGTCAAGAGTAAACTTGTACTCAATAGAGTCAGCAGTCAAAGGAAGAGTTACTGTCCAGATAGAATCACCATCTGCATCAGCCATTGGGTTACAAGTACCACACCAGCTGTTAAAGTCACCGTTAAGGTTAACTGTGGTGTAAGAACCTGAATAGTCACGCATATCAACGATAAACGTAACATCTTTTTGTGCGAAACCTAGCATAGGCAAGCACAACATCAATAAAGCGTAGATTTTTTTCATGTTAAGCATTTTTTTATGGTTAGTAATTATTGAAAAACTCTAATATAATCCACCAGCATGTACTGAGGGAATTGGGTTGAAGGGCCAACAGGACCAGGCCAGTTTCCTTCCACGGCTATATTCAAAATGAAGAAGAACTTTTGATGGAATGCACTCAAGTTACCAATGTTCATCGAATGATACAGCATGTTATCTCTGTACCATTTGATGGATGAACTGTTCCAAACGATAGAGAACACGTGGAACTCATCGTTGAACTTCTCACCGTTTGGCAAACTAGTGTTACCACTATACTCTGCATGAGAACCGTTATTAGACCAGTGGGCAGTACCGTATACGGTACGGTCGTTGTACCCTTCACCTCCAATAAGTTCCATGATGTCAATCTCTCCACAAGTTGGCCAACCGTCAGTACTGAAGTTGTCTCCAAGCATCCATAGTGCCGGCCAAATACCTTGTCCGTAAGGCACCTTGGCGCGAATATCAATACGACCGTATTTGAAAGATTCTTTGCCTTGTGTAGTCATACGAGCAGAAGTATAAGGCGCACCTAAATACGTCTCTTCCTTCGCTGTAATTCTCAAGAAACCTTGATCAAGCTCTGCATTTTTAGTTCCAGCTCTGTAGTATTGACTTTCATTGTTACCCCAGCCAGACGCTCCGGTTTCAAAGTTCCAGGTGGCGCCATCAACAGAGGTTCCGTCGAACTCTTCTTCCCAAACTAAGGTAAGACCAGAATAGCTTGACGGTGACGTATAGCCAGTGTTGTCGATTGGAGGTGCACCGTCGTCATTTTTCAAAGTAATCTGAGCGTAAGGTATAGGGGTAGTCACGTTAATTGGATTGCTGAAAGAGACCCAAAGGGATTCGGTGTCTTCAGAATCCTCATCTCCGACAATAGTGATAGGAATAACCCCTACAGATTCGCCCTTAGGAATGATTAATGTTCCTTGAGCAGCCTCGAAGTCGCTACCTTCATCAGCGCTTACTGCACTGGTTGTATAGTCAATCGAAACTTCCCTTGGTGCAGCTTCCGTTAGATAGACGTAGAAATCAAGAACGTGCGTTCCATTGCCTTCGTCGATAATAACGTCCTCTGCACTTAATTGAGGAACGGAAGGTGCCTCGCAACCAGAAATTGCAAGGCCCATTCCGAAAATTAAACATACGTTTAAGAGTGTCTTCATGTATTCTCCTTATGATTCAGAGTAGAGTGTAAAACGCCACAATCCTGGGCCAAAGTTCACTTCAATTTCCATGTAGCGGTCACCAGCAACATCGGTCATAGACAGAATATCGTATGTGATCTCAGTCTGAGGTGTGCTCACCTCTGCACCGTTAGCTACTTTGTGTAGACCCAAGAAAGCACCTGTGCCAACTACCTTTATCTGATCTGGGTGGTCGTTATTCGCGGGAATTACTTGGTAACCGTGCGTGCCGCTCTTCCAACCTTCCAAAGTACCTGTAAGCATGTTTTCATTATAACATCCTTCTGGCGAGAAGCCGAACACTGGTTCACCCCAGAAATCACCATTGGCATTGTAAACCATATCACCATCAGCTGTGAAAGTCCATTCGTCGTTGTAGGTACATGGACGTCCATTTGTCGCGCCGTTGGCGTCGACAGCCCACCACGTAGCGCCGTCGGTAGAGCCTACCCATAAAGAGCCAGCTTGAGGCGCAAGTTTCCAGGTTCTTTCGTCACATTCCGTTAACCACTCAATAGCACCAACACATGGAGGTGGACCTTCTTTAAAGATCTCTACGGTACCTGTTGCAGTTGCAGATCCTCCTTGATTAAATACGGTGTGCTTTACATTATATACACCGATAGTACCGATGAATACATCAACCGTTTCACCCGTATATGTGCCAACGCCTTCAATCTCCCAAGAGAATAAGAATGGATCTCCCGTGGAATTTGATGTAAACTGTACATTGTTACTATCAATGTATGTCATTGTATAATCAGCTTGAGGCAAAGCCCCTAGCTCTGTATGACCAGCTTCACTTGGTTCACATGCAATGAAACCAATAGCTAGTGCTGCGAATAATGCGATTCTCTTCAACATAATTCTAAATTTTAGTATCCAGGATTCTGGGTTAATACTCCTTGACTCGCGTCAATTTCTTGCTGAGGGATAGGTAAGTATTGGTGTGTAGCCAAAACAAAGCCTTGATCTCCTAAAACATCAGTTGCTTTACCTGTTCTCAATAGGTCGAAGAAACGATGTCCTTCAGTCGCAAGCTCAAATCTGCGCTCGTTGTAAATATCTTCCAACAAATCCGAACCTGTTGAAGACACTGGAGACAAGCTAACACGACTACGTACTTGGTTGAGGTATGAACGAGCTGTTCCTTCTGAACCGCCGCTGCGTACCAAACCTTCTGCAGCCATCAATAGAACATCTGCGTATCTGATCTCACGAATGTTGTTACCCCAGTTCAATGCCGGATCACCATCAGGTGCGACATTAGAGGCGATAGGGGCGTATTTTCTCATGAAGTAACCTGTGTTTTGGTAACCCGGTGTGTATTCTGCACCTGGAAGAGAGGCAGCATTGATAATCGTCTGTCCGTAACGTGGATCGTTGGCCATATCAGCCTGCAACTCTGTAGAAACAGGACAGAATCCCCAACCAGTAGCATATGTCGGTCCGTTATAGTCACGCATTCCGATGAATTGAACACCTACGTTACCTTCACCGCCACCCCAGCCGAATGAACCCCAGTCAGATGCTGAGTTTTCGCTGTACGTGATTTCAAAGACACTTTCAGAAGACCACTCGCCTTCTTTAGTCCAAAGATCCGCGTAGCTCGATAGCAATTGGTACTCACCAGAGTTGATTACGTCTTCACACAAAGAAGCAACTTGGCTCATTTTAGATTCGTCGTTCTGGAACAAGTATACACGAGCAAGCAATGCTTGTGCTGCACCTTTAGTTACACGACCCAATTGGTTTTCAGAAACTGAAGTTGGCAATACGCTAATTGCATCTTCAAGATCAGAGATGATCAACGGGTAGATGCTTTCTGGACCTACTTGCTCTACGGTGTAGTATTCAGAAGCTCCTAAAGTGTGGTCAATCAATGGCACGTTACCAAATAGACGAACCAAATCGAAGTAAAATTTCGCACGAAGGAATTTAGCTTCACCTTTAGTTCTTACTCTAAAAGATTCTGCTGCTTCCTCTATACCGTCAATCTTCTCCAAGTATAGGTTAGCTCTGTAGATGCCTTTGTAGCACTTTCTCCAAAAACCACGTTGAGGACCTAGGTTAGGTGTCAACGTGAAGTTGTCGTAAGCAACCCATGAAGGCTGATCCGACGCATCGCTACCTCCTGCATATGTGTCATCAGAAGCAACATTCTGCAAGAAGCGGAACATGGTAAATCCGTACTGATCGTTCCATTGAAGAACATCATAGATACTTACCAAAGCTTCAAAAGCCTGGTCTTGATTTTGGTAATAGTTCACCTCCAATACACGACCCACGGGACGCGTATCTAGAAAGTCCTTAGAACAAGAAGCCAATACTAGGGTCAGCGCCAGCGTGAGGCTTACCCAAATGCTTTTTGTGTGGTTTAACTTATTCATGATTTATTTATTTAAATGTGATGTTCAAACCGATTGTATTTACTCTCGCTTGAGGATAAATACCACGGTCAATACCTAGACCTGCACCAATCTCTGGATCAAATCCGCTGTACTTCGTAAACGTTAATAGGTTCGTACCTGCGTAGTAAATGCGCATTTTTCTCAATCCTATTTTTTCAGCTACTGAACCTGTTATGTTGTAGCCCAATTGAAGTGATTTCAAACGGAAGAAACTACCGTCCTCAACGTAGAAGTCAGAACTACGAGCGAAGTTTTTGTTTCTATCGTCGAAGGTTAGACGAGGGTAAGTATTTGATGTTCCTTCCCCAGTCCAACGGTCAATAGCGGTTGCAGGCATGTTTGATGTTGGTAGATCGTATCTACGTGTCGCGTTGTAAATGTCATTGCCAAATACACCTTGACCGAATACATTCAAATCCCAATTCTTATACTGAATATCAAGCGTAATACCTGCAGTCCAGTCCGGTGTTGGATTACCAATCATTGTTCTATCGTCAGCATTGATCTGTCCGTCACCGTTTACGTCAACGAAACGGAAATCACCCGGCATTGCACCTGGTTGGATCGTATCACCAGTAGAAGAAGTGTATCCATAAACTTCATCCATATTTTGGAAGATGCCGTCTGTCTGGTACCCGAATAGGTAACCGATTGGCAGACCCTCCGAGATACGTGTAATCTCAAGACCCTGAGGACCCCAGCCCGCACCAGTTAAGTATCCTGCGTCGTTACCGATAAGAACAACCTCATTTCTAATGAAACTCACGTTACCGCTCACGCCAATAGCAAAGTCCTTGCTGTAGGTTCTGTCATAACCGAATTCGATATCGATACCCTGGTTCAACATAGAACCAACGTTTGCTGTTGAAGGATCGTTACCAATGTAATCTGGTAGTGGTGGACGCGTCTTCATATCGTTTGTCTTACGGTTGAAGACATCAAAACCAAATACCAAGTAGTCGTATGCACGAATCTCAGCACCAACGTTCAACTGTGCAACGCTCTCCCAACGTAAATCAGGGTTAGCTACCTGTGCAGGTGTGGTACCGTTCGTTAGGATTTCATTTCTACCAAAAGTGTACGAACGACCACCAATAATTGTTGAAGCGTATTCCAGCGAACCAGCAGCATCACTACCGTTCAAACCATAACCCGCCTTCAATTTCAACTGGTTAATATTGTCGTATACCCAGAAGTCTTCTTTGTGCATGTTCCAACCTGCAGAAAGCGAAGGGAAGTAACCCCAACGGTAGTTTTGTCCGAATCGAGACGAGGCATCTGCACGCAATACAGCAGTAGCAACATATTTGCCGTCGTAGTCATAGTTTGCACGGGCGAAGTATGATTCAATAGCATAGCGCTCCCACTTACCACCATAAACTTGCTCAGAAAGCTCGTTTCTTGCGTAGTCAATAGTTGCATCTTGGAAATCTTGTGTAGGAACATCGCGCTTATTACCGCCAATGTATCTACCGTTCACTTCCTGAGCACTGTGGCCCGCGAGGTAGCTCATGTTGTGCTTACCAACACTGTGGTTATATGTGATTGTATTGTCCCAAATCCAAGTAAAGCCTCTGTTAAAGCTTGAGTACACGTTATTAGTGTCCAAAAGGTTGGTTGCATTTAGATAGTGCGACGGTGTGAAACCTTCACTACCCCAGAATGCGAGATCGATACCCATACTTGAACGCGCTTTCAAGCCAGGAAGGATTTCAAACTCCGCGTAAGTATTGTTTACGAACTTATCAGCCCAACCATAATTGTTAATGATGCTGTATGCTGCAACCGGATTCACAATTTCAGAAGTAACACGGTTTGAAATACCATAGATACCGCCTTCGTCACGAACCAAATTGCCTCTCAATACACCGCCTGATGAATATGGCGCAGAGGCTAAAACTGTTGGGTCTGTTTCATAAAGAGGCGTTAATGGATCAATGTTTAACGCACGACCTAATGGTGAACCCCACTCTGTGTTCTCAGCAACACCATTACTTTGATTGTGCGTATAAGCAACATTCCAACCTACTGTCAAACGGTCGTTGACATTTGTGATTGTATTCAAGCGTGCCGCAAGACGCTCGTAGTAAGACTTGCCTTCTGCAACTATACCTTCTTGGCTGAAGTTGCTTACCGAAGCGTAGTAAGAACCTTTGTTCGTTGCACCTGCGATGCTTACATCGCTATTCTGCATGATTGCATTCGGATTAAACACGTGGCTTTGCCAGTCTGTACCCACTCCATATTGAGCAGGATTCTCGTAAATTTTTGGCTGACCCGCTGCTGCCGACATCTCGTTCATCAACGTAGCATATTCTGTAGCGTTCAAGACTGGAATTTTCTTCCATGGGTTTTGAACACCCGTATATGAAGATACTTTCACCTCCATTCCACGAGCCTTTGAACCGTTCTTCGTAGTTACGATAATTACACCGTTTGCACCACGAGCACCGTAGATTGCAGCTGAGGCAGCATCCTTAAGTACCTCGATAGTTTCGATGTCTCCTGGGTTCAAAAAGTCAATACCTCCACCGATGATTACACCATCCACAACGTAAAGTGGGTCAGAACCATTGATTGAAGACGTACCACGAATACGAATCACCGAACCCGAACCCGGTTGACCAGAACTCTGAACAACACTTACCCCAGAGGTACGACCTTGGAGTGCGGTTTCGATACGCGGTAATTGAAGGTCTTCGAGATCCTCAGATTTCACGCTAGAGATCGCTCCTGTTACGTTTGATTTTTTCTGCACCCCGTAACCAACAACAACGACCTCATCCAAAGTAGATGCAGCTTGATCGTAGTTTAGTTTCGTGGTAATCTGTTTGTTGTCAGAAAGCGTTACAGTTTTGCTTTCGTATCCAACGAATGAAATAGATACTTGTGTTCCTTTCGAAACATCTAGATTCCAGCGACCGTCCATATCTGTCATAGCAGATTTTTGGCCAGCGTTTACAACTGCACCTGGCAAAGGCGAGTTGTCCGCCGCATCTAGTACTACTCCTTTGTACTGAGCGCTCATCGTAAACGAAGAAAGCACGAGGACAAATGTTGCAGCAAGCGACAATAAGTGTTTGTTGTTAATCATAATCGACCGTTAGTTATTTTAAAAGTGTTCGATGTACACTCAAAAGTCTTGAATAGTAATTAGGTATACAACCACCCTTACCGGACAAAAACCGGACAGAATTGTTCATTTTCGCTATAAAGTCAATGAAATTAAGACTTGAGATTACTGGACAAGGTCCAAAATGGATCATTTAGACTGTAAAATCGTCAAGATCGCGACGGTCTTTCTTCGTAGGTCTACCCAACCCCTTTTTACGGGTTACATTACGTGCCAATCGCAGAAATTCTTGCTTATCTAGCTCATCCTGAGGGGTAATGTCCTTTACTAGGTCCTCCACGAATTTTGCGCCAACCCGACTTTTGGGAATAGACAAAACCTCAAAAACTTGGTCAAATCCGTGGCGTTTGATGGTGATTTGATCGCCGACTTTGATCTCTCGAGAAGGTTTAACCGGTATTTCCTCCATTAAAACTCGCCCAGAACGCACATTCTCGCCGGAAAGACTACGGGTTTTGAACAATCGGACACACCAAAGAAATTTGTCAATTCTCATCAGAGCAAATTTGAAACATTTCGGGTATTTTGAAGCCTGAATATCGCCTTAATATGAAAACTAACACTTTCGCGGCCGCATTGTTGGGACTCGCAACTCTAATTGCCTGTAATAACAGTACCTCGGACACTACTTTAGAAGAAACGCCTAAGACAATGGAGACCTATAAAAAAGGGTATCAGCTCTATACTATTCGCGAAGAAATGGTAAATGATTCGACTGTAAACGCTGCTTTACATGCAACCAAAGAGATGGGCTATGTTCAAGTAGAGTCGTTTGGATACATGCAAGGCACCTTCTTTGGACAAAGTCCTGAGCAATTTAAAAAGACCATCGACAGTGCTTCACTCAGCTCGCCTAGTGGACATTATATGCCGATGCAATTGGCCATGAACGAAGTAGTACCGTTGGACACTTCTTCCATCGCAGATATTTTGGATGCTGCAGCGGCATTGAATCAGAAGTGGGTGATTATCCCGTGGATGAGCGAGGCATGGAGAAACGCCGAGGGCTATGCGCATTTGGCCAATTATCTAAAAGTCCTCAGCGCTGCTTGTCAAGAGCGCGGTATGGTTGCTGCTTGGCACAATCATGAATTTGAATTCCAACCACTCGAAGACGGCACAGTTCCATATGACTACCTAATTGAGAATTTAAAGGACGAAGGCGTTGTCTTCGAAATGGACGTGCACTGGGTGGCTTCTGCCGGTGAAGATCCTGTGAAATGGTTTGAGAAATACCCAGGCATGTTCCCGCTATGGCATGTTAAAGATTTTGCTGCCGATACTTTAACGCAGGTTCCCGTAGGTCAAGGGGTGATCGATTGGGAACGAGTTTTCGCCAATGCTGAACTTAGCGGTATGCAACACTATTATATAGAGCAAGATGCTTGTAGTGCGGACCGCGCGTTGGAATGCTTGAAAGAGAGCATTGACTGGGCGGCAGAACAAACCTTCATGAAATAAGCAAAATGATACCCAAATACAACCTAATATGTACGGAGACTTAAAAGACCACTTGCAAAAAGAATTGGCCGACATAGAAAAAGCAGGCCTATTTAAAAGAGAACGCATCATCACCACCCCACAAGATGCGGTTATTAAAACTACCGAAGGAGCGGAGGTCTTAAACTTTTGTTCCAATAATTACCTCGGACTTAGTTCACATCCTCGTGTTCTGGAAGCGGCACACAAAACCCTCGATTCCCACGGTTTTGGGATGAGTTCAGTACGCTTTATTTGTGGGACGCAGGATATTCATAAAGAATTGGAAGCCAAGATTGCTGAGTTCCTTCATACCGAAGACACTATTCTGTATGCCGCTGCTTTTGATGCAAACGGAGGTGTGTTTGAACCACTTTTAACCGCTGAAGATGCCATTATTTCAGACAGCTTGAACCACGCCTCCATTATTGACGGGGTTCGTCTATGTAAGGCTGCGCGTTATCGTTACGCAAACAATGACATGGCGGATCTTGAAAAGCAACTTCAAGCTGCCGAGGGTGCCCGATTCAAAATCATCGTTACCGACGGTGTCTTCTCTATGGACGGCTACGTTGCGCAATTAGATAAGATTTGTGACCTCGCCGATAAATACGATGCCTTGGTTATGGTAGACGAATGTCATGCTACTGGGTTTATTGGTAAAACAGGACGCGGTACTGTGGAGCTTAAGAATGTGCTGGGTCGTGCAGATATCATTACCGGAACTCTCGGTAAAGCATTAGGTGGTGCCATGGGTGGCTTCACCACGGGACGCAAAGAGATCATTGAGATGCTGCGTCAAAAATCGAGACCGTACTTATTCTCAAATTCTTTGGCCCCTACAATCGTGGGTGCATCTATTGAGGTCTTTAACCTTTTGAGCGAAAGCACAGAGCTCCGTGATAAATTGGAGTGGAACATTAACTACTTCAAGGAAGGTGTCAAAGCCGCAGGATTCGATTACAAGGACGGTGAAAGTGCCATTGTCCCTATTATGCTTTACGACGCTGCCCTTAGCCAAGAATTTGCAGATCAATTGCTCAAAGAAGGCATTTATGTTATTGGCTTCTTCTACCCGGTGGTTCCAAAAGAGCAAGCGCGCATTCGCGTTCAGTTGAGCGCCGGTCACGACAAAGCACATTTAGACCGCGCTATTGCTGCATTTACCAAGGTAGGCATAGAGCTTGGCGTATTAGAAAATTAATTTTAACACCTTTTTTAGCGTCTTACACTGCTGCGAGATAAACACTCTAAGCAGGGAGGCGTTACTTTTACAGCTTCAATAAAGAGCTTTACAGCATGCTGATCCAAATCGCACAGTTCCTATTGGGACTTTCTCTTCTTATCGTCATCCACGAATTCGGACACTTTTTACCGGCCAAATACTTTGGAATTAAGGTGTCGAAATTCTACCTGTTCTTTGATTACAAGTTCTCGTTGCTGAAAAAACAGATAGGTGAGACGGAATGGGGTATTGGTTGGATACCATTGGGCGGCTACGTAAAGATTGAAGGTATGGTGGACGAAAGCATGGATACCGAAAACCTCAGCGAAGAGCCTGAAGATTGGGAATTCCGTGCAAAGCCGGCCTGGCAACGCATCATTGTATTGACCGGCGGCGTCTTTATGAACTTCCTGACTGCCTATTTCATCTATGTCTTCCTCTTAATGGGTTACGGCAAAGATTATCTACCCAATGATTCTTTAGTCAATGGGATCTGGACCAATGAAATAGGTCTAGAGATGGGCTTAGAAAACGGAGATAAAATTCTAAGAATTGGCGACTACACACCAGAAAGCTACAGTGAAACGGCCTTAGAAATCCTTTTGAGTCAAGGCGAAGATTTAGTGGTTGAGAGAGACGGTAGAGAGGTGCGCATCCCCATTGCAGTGGAGTTCATCGAGGAAATGATCAAGGAGAAAAAATTTCCTGGACTGATCAAACCTAGAATGCCTTATGTGGTTGGCTCCTTCGCCGAAAACAGTTTCGGTGAGTCCCTTGGACTGCAAGTTGGAGACAGCATCGTTGGCTTAAACGGCCAAGAGATGTTGTTTTTCGATCAATACAAATCGGTACTCCCAAATTACGCTGGAGAAGAAGTGGATCTTGCATACTTCCGTGATGGAAGCGCGGATACCTTGACTTTCACACTACCTGAATCGGGCCGATTGGACGTCTATAATACCACTGCGGTATTCAAATACTACGAGATTAAAAACAAAAAGTACAGCTTCGCTTCAGCCCTTAGCGGTGCTGGTAACGAGGTTGCTGCCAAACTGGACGGTTACATTCGTCAATTCAAGCTCATCTTCAACCCGAAAACCGAAGCATATAAGGAAGTGGGTGGTTTCTTGACCATTTTACAGCAGTACGAAAAAGCTTGGGATTGGCGACACTTCTGGGAGTTTACTGCCTTCCTAAGCATCATGCTTGGATTCTTGAATATCTTGCCAATACCTGCGCTTGATGGCGGGCATGTGGTCTTTACAGTGATCGAAATGATTACCGGCAAAAAGCCATCGATCAAGGTACTTGAGATAGCTCAGATGATTGGATTCTTCTTGCTCCTTGCACTACTCATTTTCGCCAACGGAAACGATGTAATGCGTGCATTATTCGGATAGATGAACAGAAGCAAGGAAATATACGAGCATCTTGGAAGGGTCAAGGATCCTGAGATTCCCGTATTGAGCTTGCACGACATGGGTATCCTTCGTAGTCTTGATGTCCTCGATGAGAACGAGACACGTTTTAAAG
>Ga0213865_10001062_pt1 | contig 18143 bp, 19 predicted proteins | sample PICome_6_FD_160100 | JGI IMG/M metagenome (GOLD analysis project Ga0213865, IMG submission 160100) | Coastal seawater microbial communities near Pivers Island, North Carolina, United States - PICO282 | ecosystem: Environmental > Aquatic > Marine > Coastal | place: USA: North Carolina...
TTTTGTGGCCTCTGATGCCTCGCCTTTTATTGAATACACCAACCGTTCCATTTATTTGGAAGACAATGAAATGGCGGTCATCAACCAAGACAAGGGATTAAAAATGTACGCAATTCCTGATAACAGTCGGGTTGACCCTCAAATCCAAGAATTGCAGCTCAGCCTAGAAAAAATTGAAAAAGGGGGTTATGACCATTTTATGCTCAAAGAGATTTACGAGCAACCTGATGCGATTATTGATACTTTCCGCGGAAGACTTCACAGGGATCAACAACAGATTTTGTTGTCTGGTTTGGAAGAACACAAATCGGTATTTCAAAACGCCAAACGAATTATCATCATTGCTTGTGGTACCTCGTGGCATGCAGGCCTAGTGGGCGAATATTTGTTTGAAGATGCGGCACGAGTTCCTGTTGAAGTGGAATACGCTTCGGAATTTCGTTATCGCAACCCTGTAATTACCAAAGAGGATGTGGTCATTGCGATTTCTCAGTCCGGAGAGACGGCAGACACCTTAGCAGCGATCAAGCTGGCGAAAGAAGCAGGTGCTTTTGTATTTGGAATTTGTAACGTTGTCGGAAGCTCAATTGCTCGTGCTGCTGACACGGGGGCTTACACCCATGCAGGTCCAGAAATTGGGGTAGCATCAACCAAGGCCTTTACCACACAAATCACCTTGTTGATGTTGATTGGATTGCGTTTGGGGCAATTGCGCGGCACCTTATCTAGGGATGATTTTAGTCGTGTTGCAGAGGAGCTGGAAGCCCTTCCCAAATCGGTTCAAACGGTACTGAAAAGCGAAAAGGAGATAGAGCAGATCGCTAAAAATTACAAGGACGCTACCAACTTTTTGTATTTGGGACGCGGGTATAATTTCCCAGTGGCTTTAGAAGGGGCACTGAAGCTCAAAGAAATCTCATACATCCATGCAGAGGGTTATCCCGCAGCAGAAATGAAACACGGCCCGATTGCGCTAATTGACAAAAACATGCCTGTTGTAGTGATTGCCACAAGCAAAGGGCATTATGAAAAGGTGGTCAGTAACATTCAAGAAATTAAATCTAGAGACGGTAAAATCATAGCGGTAGTCACTAAAGGAGACAAGTCGGTGAAAGCCCTTGCGGATCATGTCATTGAAATCCCTGAAGTTACAGAATCTTTAACGCCCATATTGGCATCAGTTCCCTTGCAGTTACTCGCTTATCATATCGCTGTGATGCGTGGTTGTAATGTTGACCAGCCCAGAAACCTCGCTAAATCCGTAACGGTGGAATAAATGAAGAAAAAAGCAATCATCGTATCGGGCTATTTTAATCCCCTGCACAAAGGGCACTTAGAGTATTTTAATAACGCCAAGGCTCTTTGCGATGAGCTTTTTGTGATTGTTAATAATGACCATCAAAGAGAACTCAAGGGCAGCAAGGCTTTTCAAGATGAAAAGGAGCGACTACTAATTGTCAGCAATATCAAAGCTGTTGACAAAGCGGTTCTGTCTGTTGATAAAGACCGTACAGTGTGCGAGAGTATTCGCATGCTTTTTGAGCGCTGTGGAGAGGACTATGATTTGGCTTTTGCCAATGGGGGAGATCAAAACAACGAGACCATTCCTGAAATCCCTGTGTGTAAGGAGTTAGGGGTAGAGCTGATAGACGGCTTAGGAGACAAAATTCAAAGCAGCAGTTGGCTTTTAAAGACTGAGAAATAATGGGGGTAGAGGGAAAATCGTATTGGAATGTATTGTACACAAGGCCAAGGGCTGAGAAAAAAGTTGCAATGGAGTTAGCTGCTTTAGGCGCCCAGGTGTATTGCCCAACTGTAGAAGTGCTTAGCCAATGGAGCGATCGAAAAAAGCGGATTCAAAAGCCAGCACTCCCCTCTATGGTGCTTGTTAAAGAAGACACGTCAGATAGCATTTTGTTTTCTTGTAAAAACATTAGCAGAAGAATGTCTTACAAAGGTGTAATATCAAGAGTATCACAAGAAGAGGTAAACCAGCTTCGTGATTTTTTAAATGGGGGTTACACGGTTGAGGGTTCTAAGATTAGAATTGGAAACAACATCTCCGTTCCGGTGTTGCAAAAAGAAGGAACGATTGTAAAAATTAAAGGTAATGATTGCTGGGTGCAGCTGGCCAATGCAAGCATGACCGTTTCATTCTCTTTGTCGTAAAGGGAAAAACAGATAAAAAGTGAAAAAAAGTGGTGGGACCCACAATGGCGAAGCCGTGGAAAATATGGACTACCAGCGGTAGTTGAAACCGAACATACCGAACACTATTAAAAGATGAAAGTTGTTGTTACAGGAAAAGGCGGTCAGTTGGCTTCAGAGTTTGAAGCCCTTAAAGGCTTTGACCCGAATTGGACATTTCTTTCAGAGAAAGATCTTGATATTACAATAATGAGCTCGTTGACAAGTTACTTTCAATCAAACACTTTCGATTTAGTAATTAATTGCGCTGCTTATACAGCTGTTGACAAAGCAGAAGATGAAGAGGAGCTCGCCTTTAAGGTAAACGCTGAGGGCACAAAAAACCTTGTAGAGGCATGTGAACAAATGGGCGCAAGGCTTGTTCACTATTCAACAGATTATGTTTTTGATGGAAGATCAAAGGATCCATACACTGAGCTAGACGCCCCCAATCCAAATAGCGTATATGGAGCATCAAAACTAAAGGGGGAGGAATATATTTTAGCAAACCAAAAAGTTAAAAGCATTATTCTTAGAACCTCTTGGGTTTACTCAAGTTATGGAAACAACTTTGTCAAAACAATGATTAGACTTGGTGGCGAAAAAGATGAACTTGGCGTAGTTTCTGATCAAATTGGATCACCAACGTATGCTAAAGATTTAGCCAAGGACACTTTGAGCATTTTAAATAATGAAAATTACAAGTGGAGCCAAGGAGATGTGTTTCATTATTCAAATAATGGGAGCTGTTCTTGGTTTGAGTTCGCAAGAACTATTTTTGAGCTGACAAATATTACTGTTCAGCTCAGCCAGTTAAATACTGTTGATTTTCCCACCAAAGCAAGCAGGCCAAAATATAGTTTGCTTGATAAAAGTAAATTTGAAAACACATTTAAGATTCAAATCAGAGATTGGAGAACAAGTCTTATAGATATGCTTAAACAAGAATTAACTGTATGATAATACTTATAACAGGCGGTGCTGGATTTATTGGCTCACATGTGGTTAGACAGTTTGTACTAAACCACCCATCTTACCAGATTTTTAATCTTGACGCTCTTACCTATGCTGGTAATTTGGAGAATCTTAAAGATATTGAGAATAAGGATAATTACTTCTTTATAAAAGGGGATATTAGAAATCAAGAGCTTTTAAACAACCTTTTTACTGAGCATAATTTTGATGGGGTTATTCATTTAGCAGCAGAATCTCATGTCGACAGATCCATCTCTGACCCACTAGCTTTTTTAGAAACTAATGTGCTTGGAACCGTGAACCTTTTGAACGCTTTTAAATCCTCATGTAAAGGAAACTTTGAAGGAAAACGATTTTATCATGTCAGCACAGATGAGGTTTATGGCACTCTTGGTGATGAGGGCCTATTTACGGAAGACTCTCCTTATGACCCAAGATCACCATATTCAGCCTCAAAGGCATCATCAGACCATTTTGTAAGAGCATACGGTGAGACCTATAACTTACCTTACGTAATCTCCAATTGCTCCAATAATTATGGTGAGTATCATTTTCCTGAGAAACTCATTCCGCTTTTTATCAATAACATTTTAAGTAGCAAACCCCTACCAGTTTATGGCGACGGAAATTATACTAGAGATTGGTTATACGTTAAAGACCACGCAAGAGCAATAGATTTAATTTTCCACAGCGGAAAAAACAATGAAACCTACAACATCGGCGGCTTTAATGAGTGGAAAAACATAGACTTAGTTAAACTTCTTTGTGCTCAAATGGATAAAAAACTTGGAAGAGAAAACGGCAGTAGTGAAAAGTTAATCATATATGTTAAGGACAGACCAGGTCATGACAAGCGATATGCTATAGATGCTACAAAATTAAATAAAGAACTAGGGTGGTCTCCCTCAGTTACTTTTGAGCAAGGGCTTTTAAAAACCATTGACTGGTTTTTAGAAAACAAGAAGTGGCTTGAAAATGTCACTACAGGCTCTTACCAAGACTATTATAACAAACAATACAAAGTATGAAAGGAATAGTACTAGCGGGAGGTTCTGGGACAAGGCTTTTTCCAATTACAAAAGGGGTATCTAAACAGTTATTGCCGATCTATGACAAGCCAATGATTTATTATCCAATTTCTGCCCTCATACAAGCTGGAATTAGGGAGATTTTGATTATTTCAACCCCTGAGGACTTACCTGGATTTAAAAGACTTTTGGGAGACGGCTCAACCCTTGGTCTAGACTTTTCTTACGCAGAGCAACCATCACCTGATGGGCTTGCCCAAGCATTTATAATCGGCAAGGAATTTATTGGAGATGATAGTGTTTGTCTCGTTTTAGGTGACAACATCTTTTATGGCTTTGGCTTTGAGAGGCTTGTAAAACGAGCAAAACAAAACGTTGAGTCAAAAGGGAATGCAACGGTTTTCGGATATTATGTAAATGATCCAGAGCGTTATGGTGTTGCAGAGTTTAACGACTCTGGAAAAGTTTTATCAATTGAAGAAAAGCCGAGTAAACCAAAATCGAATTTCGCTGTAGTTGGGCTTTATTTTTATCCAAATTCAGTTGTTAAAATCGCAGAAAACATTAAACCATCTGCAAGAGGAGAACTTGAGATCACCTCAGTTAATGAGGAATATCTAAATCGCTCTGAATTAATGGTTAATGTAATGGGAAGAGGCTATGCTTGGCTTGATACCGGAACTCACGACTCACTTGCCGAGGCAGGGGAGTTTGTAAAAGCACTTGAAAAACGACAAGGACTAAAGATTGGTTGTATAGAAGAGAATTGTTTAGAGCAGGGATTTATTACCAAATCAGAAGCAATTACGCTTGGAAAACAATTATCAAAAACAGACTATGGCCAATACCTTGTTAAAAGAGCAAAACAATGGAAATAATTAAAACCTCAATAGAAGGCCTTGTAATTATACAACCAAAACTATTTGAAGACGAAAGAGGCTACTTTATGGAGTCTTATAAAGAGCCATTTATTGTTGAAAATTTTCCAGACATTCATTTTATACAAGACAATGAATCAAAATCTTCATATGGAGTTTTGAGAGGTCTTCATTTCCAGAAACCACCATTTGAACAAACCAAGCTAGTTAGGGTTGTTTATGGAAAAGTTCTTGATGTAGCCGTAGATCTTAGAGAAGGAAGCCACACATACGGAAAACACCATAGCATAGAGCTTAGTGACGAAAACAAATTACAATTTTTAATACCAAAGGGCTTTGCTCACGGCTTTATTACACTTTCTGATAAAGTGATTTTTTCATATAAGGTTGACGCTCCATACTCAGCCGAACACGAATCAGGAATACACCCTTTACATAACACCTTTAATTTAGACTGGAGAGTTTCTAGAAAAGATATAGTTATTTCTAAAAAAGATTTTTTACTCCCGAATTTTACTAATAAATAATTGAAAACAAAAATTATTGAGCGGTTTATTTATTACAGCATTTCCTCAGCTTTAAATTTATTTGTCCCACTATATTTATACAGTTTAATAATCGAGTCAATAGGAGAGTCAAATTTCGGGGAGTTTATTTTTATGGTTTTTGTTGCAAACTTACTTTGGGTAGTAATTGACTTAAACCAGTCAATAACTGGCACGATTGACCTTAAAACCAAAGACTCGAGAGGGGTTATTAAAAAAGTCATATCGCTCCGGTTTATTATTTCTTTTTTGTTCTTACCATTATATTTATTTTATTTTAGCGACTTCCCACTATTATCTATTTTAATTTATAGCTCTTTAATCGCAAGAGCATTTAACATAACCTTTTTTTTTATTTTCAAAAACAAAGAAAAACAGATTGCAGTAGTCAATTTAATAGTGAAAGCAGTTAGTCTTACAGCTCTACTTTACTTTTTTACTGTTAATGAAAAAACTTATGCAACCTTTCTTGTTGTAAACGAGGTTGCTGTATCTCTTATTTTTCTAGCATATGGACCAAAATGGGAAACAGTAGATATTTTGGGCTTTAAACCAATTAAACACCAATTTAAACGAACCTTGTCCTCAGGAGTAACCAATATTGTTAGTGCTGGGTATTCATTTGTTCCTGTTTTTACAATACAAGCAATATTAGGCCCTAAATACTTAGCAATGTTTGCTGTTTTAGAAAAAATTTTTAGAGGGGTTTCTAATTTATCTGCCCCAATAAATCAAATTTTACTAACGTCAAGCAAAAACAAATCAAAAAAAAATCATTTTTTCCCAAAAAGCTTTTGGACATTTTTTGCAATGCTAGTAACACTAACCGCTTTAATTTTGATTTTGAAAAATCAGATTTTATTTTTCTTTGATTTTAGCAATGACATTGAAATTTATACACCATTCACGATTAGCTTATTGATTCCCATAATTGTATTTTTTTCTAGATACTTTTTTATAAATGTTATTTTATTAAACAATAAAGACTCTTTGTTGCCGCGCGCATATTTTATAACACTGTTTTCAAGTATAATCTTAAACATTTTATTGGTTTATGCCTTCAATTTGCAATTGTTGGGAGTAATTTTAGCTATTGTTTTAACCGAGCTCACATGTTGCTTGATTCTCTTAAGAATTTCATTAAAAAGAAATTATGCGCCCATATAATTACAACTTAAATCAATTAAGCCTATTTTTATTAGTAACAGGCCCCATTTTTTTTTCTTTAATTACAGCCTTTAAGGTTTTTGGACTGGATCCAGATTATTTTAACTATTATTATTCTTTTGGGCTTAAAAAGAACTTTTATAACTCTGAGCCGATCCCATATTTAATTGAACAGGCAATAATTTCTATTGGAGGAGATTTTAGTCTATATCTTTTCTTTATCACACTATGCTCACTTACTATCAAATTTTATTTTTTTAGAAACTCAACAAAATATTCGATAATTGCAATATCAATATATTTAGTTACATTTTTTCCGCTTCATGAGTACACTCAAATTAGAGCTAGCTTATCCACAGCATTTACAATGCTGTTTTTATTAAAATTGCAGAACAACCACAAAAAAAAGGCCACTTTATATTTAGTATTATCAATTTTATGTCATTACTCAGCCATCATTAACTTAGCAATATTATTTGTAAGAAAAATAAGATTTAAACCCTTTTTTGTTTTTTTAAGTATCTTTACTATAGCCCTGAGTAACATTTCAATAGACTATTTTGAAAACGCAATTAGTTACAGCCAATTATTACTAGAATTATACATTAACAATCACGGGCCAAAAGAATCTTTTAATCTAATAAACTCCAGCATAATATCAGTTTTGGCACCATTGTTTATTTTGATTTTTTTAAACTTAAGCCCCAACAACAAGGACATTTACATTAAATCAATAGCTATTGGCGTCTCATTATATTTTATTTTTGGCTCAATAGGCCTAATGACAATGGCTTTTAGATATCTTGAGTTTTTTTCACCTCTTCTTATAGTGGTTATATTAAACTTTTTATCAGTTTCAAAAAATAAATTTGTTTGGCTGTTCGCAATGGCGCTTTTTACCTTAATTAACTCTCAAAATATTTTAATTTCGTTTTAATGAAGTTAATTACATCAGCAGTTATTGTTACGTACAACCCTGACATAGGCAGGTTGTCGTTGCTTCTAGAATCTATATGTTTTCAGGTTGACTACATTTTCATTATTGACAATAGCACAAAGAGCCTGATATTAAAGGGGAGTAATTTTGAAAATTTAAAAATAGTTAATAATGGAAAAAACCTTGGAATTGCCGAAGCCCAAAATATTGGCATTAAATTATCGCAAAAACACAAATCCGATTTTATTTTAACCTCGGACCAGGATACAATCTTCCCTAAAAATTATGTAAATAAAATGTTAGAGATATTTTCTCAACAACAACAAAAAGTTATTTGCATAGCCCCGTATTTTAGAGATGCAAACAGGGAAAATATGGTAGAAAAGTCTGTTTCATTTAACAAAAGAGGCATAATTGTGCAAAACAAGAAAATTAAAACCACGACAGTAAGTCATGTAATTTCATCTGGTATGTTTTTTAGAACAGATGCGTTCAAGATTATTGGTCTTTTCGATGAAAGTCTGTTTATTGACTATGTTGACCACGACTGGTGTTTTCGTTGCCACATGAAAGGAAAGCAAATACTTCAAACCTCAGATTTAATTATTGAACACAAAATTGGAAACAAACCAAGAAGAGTTTTTGGTAGAAAAGTTATAACCCCTAGCGGAAAAAGGATTTACTTTTACTTGAGGAATCTTTTTTTTATCACTTTTTTTAAGGAGTATTCACCACAAATAAAAAGATATTTGCTAAAAAGATACTTTATTCAACTAGTGAAATTTCTTCTTCTTGAACCTGGAACTACCCTAAAATACTTTTTTAAAAGTATCTCAGACTCAAAAAAAATGGGAATGAAAGACACATAAAAACTCATTTATGCAAAAAAAAATAATATCTATTATTGGAACTGTAGGTGTTCCCGCAAATTACGGGGGTTATGAAACGCTTGTTGACAACCTCATTGAATATATTGACCACACCAAATACGAGGTTTATATTTATTGCAGCAGCGTTTCTTATGAAAAAAATTTAAGAAAGAAAAAACATAAAAAATGCAATTTGATTTATCTTCCACTAAGTGCTAATGGATTATCAGGGTTTTTTTATGACAACCTCTCCGCGCTCCTATCTACCTTAAAATCATCATCTATAATTTTATCATTAGGAACAGCATCAGCCACACTCTTCTTGTTCATCAAGCCATTAACGCGGGCGAAGCTCATCATTAATTTGGATGGTCAGGACCATAAAAGAGAAAAATTTAAAATTTCAATTAAAGCAATGTTATCTATAATTAGAAGAGCCGCCTATTTTATAAGCGACCATATAATTGCTGACAATGAAGGCATATTAGAAAATTTACCAAAAAACACCTTAAGGAAAACATCCTTAATTGAATATGGAGGAGACCAAGCATTAAATGTTTATGACAAAAGAAAATTAATTAGTTACGGGTTGTACACAAAAGATTATTTTTTTGGTGTTGCGAGGATTGAGCCCGAAAACAATATCCATACTATTTTGAATGCTTTTAAATATTCTCAAGAAAAATTAGTTTATGTAGGTAACTGGGAGAATAGTAATTATGGAAAAAATTTGAGAGAAAAATTTAAAAAATTCAAAAACATTTTATTGCTTAATCCAGTTTACAACCTTTATGAGCTTAATAATTTAAGAAGTAATGCAAAAGCATATATACATGGACATTGTAGAGGAGGAACAAATCCATCTTTAGTTGAAGCCATGTATACAGGCTTACTTGTAATTGCATATGATGTTAAGTTTAATAAATTTACACTAAAAAGTTCTGGACTTTATTTTAACGACACCAAATCACTAATAAAAGCAATTAATCGCTGTAGTTCAGAAGACTTGAATTTTCAAAAAACAAAAATTACCGCAATAGCCAAAAAACACTACACATGGAATATAATAAGTCAGAAATACAATCATTTATTTAATGCCATTTCTTCATGAAGTTTTCAGTCGTAGGTGATATTATGCTTTCACGACACATCGGCTTATCTTATGAAAAGTCAGAATTTCAAATAATTGATGACTCCATAAAAAAGGTCTTTGAAAAATCAAATTATGTTATTGGGAACTTAGAGTCCCCAATTATTGAAAACTGGAAGGCTGATGATCATTTGGTTTTCAATGCGAAAAAAAATATTCTTAAAGAAATTTCAGCAATTAATTTTTTATCTATAGCTAATAACCATATAAATGATTGTTTAACTAAAGGAATAAGCTCTACATTAAAATCCATAGAGAATTTTGACTTCAATGGAGTTTATTTAGAGCAGTATAAACCATTTACTTTTTCTAAATTCGGTCAAAAGTTTGCTATTTTCACTTCAACAGATATGATGAATGTGAAACTGCAAGGTAAGTTCAAAGTCCCTTTTATTCGAGACTCCTTTATTTTGGATTTATTAAAGAAATATAAATCCACAAACCATCAAATAATATTTTATGCTCATATGGGACAACTTTTTTCTAGGTTTCCAAACCCAAAAATCCGAGAAATTTCAAGAAAATATATTGATAGCGGGGCAGATTTGGTAATTACTGTCCACCCACACGTTTTAGGCGGTTATGAGGCATATAAAAATAAGATGATTTTTTATAGCCTGGGAGATTTTGTTATGGATGGAAACTCATTTAGAAGAAGAAGATCATCCATCTTAAATTTTGATTACTGCTCCAGTTCAAATGAATTCATAAATTTTGACATGATTTTCACAAACACAACTTCTAAACTTACAACAGTTTTGTCCGAAGGTGCGGAACTGTCAAAATCTAAAAAATCGTGGCAGTTTGTGAGTGGTTATTTAGCATCAAACCATAACTTGAAAACATATTCTGCCAAATATAAATTGATTTATAAAAGGGAAATAATTAGCCATAATTTAAGCACACTATATTTTCTTATTAGGACAAAGGGAGTTTTTAAAACTCTTAAATTGTTTTTTAGTAGGATACACGAAGTTAAGATGATGATTAGATGGCTTTTTGTTGATAGATCGAGATTAACAAAAGACGATGACGCAATCAAGTCAGATAGAAAAAAAATTAACATTGGTGATTTAGAATAGAGTGAATAAAGTTAAATTTAAAAGAAAACCAAAAAAGGAGTATTTTTTGTTTTTTATAAAAAACTTCTTTTTTGTAATTAAGGAAGTTATTATTCTTTTAACCTTTTATGTTGTAAATTTTGTTTATGGAAAAAAAATAGCTTCCGTGGGCAGTAAAACAAAACTTCACCCCACGGTTGTTTTAAGACAGCCCGAAAGAATTTTTATTGGATCTAATTGTTTAATCAATCACAACAATGTTTTTCAGGCAGGTAAAGAAGTGGGAAAAATAGTTATTGGGGACCACGTTCAAACAGGCCCAGGAGTTATGATTTTTGCGTTTAATCACAGTACAGAGAGGAATGGAGTGCCAATGATTGAACAAGATTATATTGATGCAGACGTTATTATTGAGGATGATGTTTGGATTGGGGCTGGGAGTATTATAAATGCAGGCGTTACAATAGGAAAAGGTTCGGTCATTGGCTCAGGGTCTGTTGTTACAAAAAATGTAGAACAATACTCTTTTGCTGTTGGGGCACCAGCGAAAGTAATTAAAATGAGATAGTTTGTATAAAGTTGGTATACTAGATGGTCAATCTGTTCAGGCTGTAGCTTTTGCAAAAAGCTTAAAGAGCAAAGGTCATAAAGCAGTATTATTTTGTGAAAAAAAGATCTCTTTTGGATATTATACTAAGCATTCGTACAAATCAATAATCGCACCACCAATAAAACCCAACTCACATGAATTTAAAGATTTTTTCTTTGAATATATTAACAAATTTGGGCTAGACGTAGCTATTCCAATGAATGATCAGTCAGCAATGTTTTTAAGCCACAATAAAGATGTTTTAAAAGATAAAATAAACTTTATTTTGCCTGATTATAAAACATTTATTAAAGGCTATCACAAGAACAAATTAATGGCCTTATGTAAAGATCACAACTTTCCACACCCCCAAACAATTGATTTATCAAAAACGCAAGAATTAGAAACAAATAAAACATTCAAATTTCCTGCTGTAATAAAACCAAATCAAGGGACAGGTTCACGTGGATTTAGGTTCATTCAAAGTATGGCACATCTTAAGAAAACACTTGGTGAATATTCACAAACCATGAATGAATATCATATTCAAACAATAGTCCCTAAGGGGGGTAAACAATATAAAGTTCAACTATTAAGAGTCGATAGTAAAATAGTTGCTCACTCAGCAATTGAAAAATTAAGATATTATCCTGTAGCAGGCGGAAGTAGTTGCTATAACGTTTCAATAGTCGAAAACAATTTAGTTAGTCTTTGCTCTAAAGTTTTAGAAAAACTAGACTGGGAGGGTTTTGCAGATTTTGATTTAATTGAGGATCCAGTTTCAAAAGAGGTTTTGATCTTGGAAATGAATCCACGCCCCCCCGCATGTATTAAGTCTTCGATTATATCGGGGGTAGATTTTCCCGTGCTTATTTTAAAAGCCTCATTAAACGAAAAACTATCCTTTGACCATAATTATAATCAAGGGCAATATTTAAGATATTTATCTTTCGATATTCTGTGGCTTTACAGTTCGGGACTGAGTATTTCAAACATCAAAACTTTTTTAAATAATCTTTTATCCCCTAATCATTACTTTCAAGATTTTAACATCTTTGATATCAAATCTTTCATTTTTGGGATTATTGGCGGAATTAAAGATTTAATTAGAGACAAAAACAAAAAAAATATTTTTGAGAAGAATACTAACTTTTGATATAGAGGAATGGTTCCACCTTTTAGACACCGAGTCTACAAAAAGTGTCGAAAGCTGGTCAAATTACGAAGTGAGAATCCATAAAAATATAGATGTTATTTTAACTTTTTTGAAAGAGAACAATCTAAGGGCAACTTTTTTTGTTTTAGGGTGGATTGCAGAAAAGTACCCTGAAGTTGTAAAAAAAATAGATTCATATAATTTTGATATAGGGTCTCACACTCACTATCACCAGTTAATGTATGAACAAAGTAAAAATGAGGTTAGAGAAGACCTAATAAAATCAATCGCTGAAATTGAAAACCTGACAGGAAAGAAAGTTAATTGCTTTAGGGCGCCAGGTTTTTCGATAACTGAAGAAAATAAGTGGGTGCTTGAAATATTGATTGAGCAAGGAATAACTTATGATTCGTCCATTTTTCCAGCCTCAAGAGCTCATGGAGGTTTTCCTAGTTTTGGATCATCAGTCCCATCAATAATTAATTTTGACAACCATTTTTTAAAAGAATTTCCAATTAATACTGGTAGGTTTATGTATAAAAATTTTGTTTATTCCGGGGGCGGCTACTTTAGGATTTTTCCATACGAAATAATTAAATATTACACAAAAAAAAGTCCTTACGTTATGACTTATTTCCACCCTCGTGACTTTGACTCAAGCCAACCCATAATTAAAGGCCTGTCTGTGATTAAAAAATTCAAATCATATGTTGGAATTAGCTCATGTTTATCTAAGTTAGAAAAATGGACATCAGATTTTGAGTTTGACGACCTAATTACTATTGATCAACAAATTGATTGGGATAAGTGCCCAATAATTAACTTATGATTTTTCAAATCTCTTAGCCCATATAGCCCAAATTATAAAAGCTAACGGAGCATTTACAAAACTACCAGAACCAAAAGACACAAAAACTGGTATTAATACTTTTAGGTTTTGACTTACGGACATAAATAAATTTATAAATGCTATAAATCCTACTAGGCCATAAAACCCAAATAAATCAATTGGCAAAATTTCTACCCACAGCCTTTCAGGATAGATTTTACCCCCAAAAAACCAGTTTATATAAGAATACTCATTCTTAATTAAATTAAAGAATTCCAATAGGTTTTCGTTTCTTAAGGAAAAAAACACCCCCCAAGGCCCAGACTGATCATAAGCAGCGCTCCAAAATGGACTGAGTTTAATTAAATATTTGATCCAGTAAGGAAGAAAAACAATCCCTATTAATCCGGATAATGCCAATAAAATTCTCTTATGCATTGAATTACCATAATGAAAATAAAAAATCAAACCAAGCGAAAGCAAACCGGCCTTTGTGCCCGAAATTATTAAGCTAAGCACAACTAAGACCGTTTTTAATAATTTAATTTTTTCCCAAGAACCTTTAGAATTTAGATAATCAATCAACAACACTGTGGAGAAGATCACATTATAACCCCGCTTTAAAAATCCTGAGTAGCCCCAGCGTACACTATCAGGATAACTTTTAAAAACAGGCAAGTCTAAAGCATGTGAAATTAAAACTAGGCTACAATTAGAAATTACCACAATCTCGAATACACGCAGAACTTTTAAATCAAACTCAGAACCACCATTAAATTTATCCCAAAGACCAAAAAAAAGAACACCAAAGCTTACTAGAGCCGTATAATCAGAAAAAAATTTTAATGAAACGGAACCTTTTTGAAAAACAAAACCCAGCTCATGAAAAAAACTAACAAGAACAACTGAAAGCCAAGCAAATAAGGCCGCTTTATCGATTTTAAACCTTATGTAAAATAAAGAAAAGACTGAAATTATGTACGCCAAAATATATATATAGCGATTAAATAATTTTACAATAATCATTTCGTCGTATGGATGCAAATCATAAAGCCCAAGGATTATACCTCTTATTATTAAGAGAGAAAATAAAATTAATATTGAAGCATACAAAAATTTACTGGATGTTAAAAATCTTTTCATAATTATCAAATATATATTTTTATCAACCAAAACATTAACATAAATTTGAAATCTCCGATAATTTAAACTTATTTTTATTAGCCTTAGAATTAAACGTTGCTCAGACTTATTTTTGGCTTTCAGCTTAGCAATATTTTTTTTAAGTTGGGTAACTATCTTACTGTGGGTACTGAATCTTTTTGTCGGCGGAGGCGCATTGTTTTTTAGGCATCAACGCGAAGGGAAAGACCGCAAATTGTTTTGGTGTTATAAGTTTAGAACATTTCCCAAAAATGCCGTTCACCCAAAGCCAGGAGAACCGACGACCACGCCAATTCCTTGGTTGGGCACTTTGCTTCGCAATTCGGGTATCGATGAACTTCCACAAGTCCTGAATATCATAAAAGGGGAAATGTCTGTTGTCGGCCCTCGACCACATCTACCAGAGTATAACGCATATTATCAGCGTGTGGTCGGAAAAGAGGAGATGGGTAAGCGTTACGATGCACTTCCAGGGCTGACAGGACTGGCCCAAATCCGAGGATACCGAGGGGACACACCCAACAATGCTTCCATTCATAACCGAATCAATAGTGATATTGAATATATCAATAGGCAATCTTTCCTTTTAGACCTTGAAATCATTAGCATTTCCTTATCGATGTTGATCCGTGCCGCAATACGGCGAATTTTTAATTAGTCAACCGCTAATCTGAAAGCGACAAATTCCTATTTTTGCCAAAAACAAGCATGAAGGTACTTCTATTGGGAAGCGGTGGTCGTGAATACACATTCTGTCACCAACTGGCAGAAAGCCCACACCATCCACAGTTATTTATTGCACCTGGCAATGCAGGAACGGCACACTTTGGCACGAACATCGAGGTGTCACCAACAGACTTTGAAGGACTGAAGCAAGCGGCCTTAACTCATCAAATCGAACTTGTTATTGTTGGCCCTGAAGTCCCATTGGTGGAAGGGGTGGTTGATTTTTTTGCTGCCGATCAAGAGCTAGCACAGATTCCTGTGATTGGCCCCTCCAAACAAGGGGCAGAACTCGAGGGGAGTAAGGAATTTGCCAAGGCCTTTATGCAGCGTCACAACATACCAACGGCGGCATATCATAGCTTTACCAAAGATACCCTTGCGGAAGGTCTTTCCTATCTCGAGACCGTAACACCTCCCTATGTCCTGAAAGCCGATGGCTTGGCAGCTGGGAAGGGCGTGGTGATTCTCAATGAGCTTGCAGATGCCAAATCGGAACTCACCGCCATGCTTGCAGATGCCAAGTTTGGAGAAGCCAGTCAGAAGGTGGTGATTGAAGAGTTTTTGGATGGGATTGAGTTGTCGTGTTTTGTACTCACCGACGGCAAGTCCTATAAATTCCTGCCCATGGCCAAGGATTACAAACGCATTGGTGAAGGAGACACAGGACTCAACACAGGGGGTATGGGTGCCGTTTCACCGGTTCCTTTTGCCGATGAGACCTTTGTACAAAAGATAAAAGAGCAGGTTGTAGCGCCAACCATGCGCGGACTACAGCTAGACGGAATTCCCTATGTGGGCTTTGTCTTTATCGGATTGATCAAAGTTGGAGATAATCCCAAAGTGATCGAGTACAATGTCCGTATGGGTGACCCCGAGACCCAAGTGGTACTGCCACGAATCCAAAATGACTTATTTGAATTGCTACAAGCCACAGCCTCTGGAACGCTCGATAGCGTAAAACTGTCGATAGACAAGCGCTCTGTTTCTACCATCGTTGCGGTTTCAGGGGGTTACCCTGAAAGCTATGAAAAAGGGAAGGCGATTCGTGGGATTGACCCAAGTGATTTTGTGGTCCATGCGGGAACAACAATGGTTGATGAGGAATTGGTTACGAGTGGTGGACGAGTCTTATCCGCAACGGGCGTTGGCGCTGATCACAACCAAGCCATCGCGCAGAGCTATCAGGCTTTAGCCAAGATTGATTTTGAAGGCATATACTACCGAAAAGATATCGGATTCGACTTATAGAAAGGAATGGGAAGTGGAGTCTGTATCTTCTTCGCCGCTATCGTTGAATTTTTTGAGTTGGCCAATCCAATAGGTCATTGCGGCAAACCCAATCCCCAAAAACACCCAGTTGATGCCATTGGCTAAAAACCAACTTGTGAGTTCGAGTTCACGCAATAGATTGAGGGGGATAAATAAGATTTCTTGAAAGAGATAAGCAATCGCTTCGAAAAAGGCTTTCATTTTTTCAGTGTTTTGTGGGGACAAAAATAAGGCACCCATGGATTAGATACAACTCAGACCTAGTATATTTGATTAAAAATCAGATGATAAAGTACAATGACTAGAGTAAAAACTACAGTACTTTATAATTTATATTCTAATTAAATGGGCAAGCCAAAACATTTGATAATTTTTCGTCCTTCAGCGATGGGAGATGTGGCGATGTTGGTACCTGTGCTGCGCTGTTTATACGCTCAAAACCAGAACATACAGATTACATTGGTTACACCAAAACGCTTTGTCCCTATTTTTAAGGAGTTCAACGAACTACAAATCATTTCGCCAGACTTTATCGGAAAACACAAAGGGCTTAAAGGACTTTACCGCTTGTACAAAGAGCTCAAACAGATCAAACCGAATCGCATTGCCGATATCCATCATAACTTGCGCACTCGTATCCTCCGGTTGTTTTTTAGACTGTCTTTCACACGGGTGAAAGTGATTGACAAAGGCTATGCCGAGCGCAAGCGACTGACCCACCCGACCAAAAAAACGATGAAACCCCTCACTCCACAGCTCTACCGATATGTGGAAGTGTTTTCCCGTTTGGGCTTTGCACTCGATCTCGATAAGCACGAATTTCCAATCAAACCAGGCCTTCCAAAATCGAGTTTGCAGATTCACCTTCCAGCCGACAGAAAATGGATTGGGATTGCGCCCTTTGCTGCACACTCTGGCAAAATATACCCCCTCGACTTGATGCAAAAGGTAGTGGGTTATCTTCAACAGCAGCACACGGTCTTTCTGTTTGGTCATGGTTCCAAGGAAGCTGCCCAAATCCATGTTTGGGCCAAGGCTTATCCCCATGTGATTCCGCACGCTTTGGAGATGCCTTTTGCGGATCAGCTCGATTTGATTGCAAATCTCGATGCCATGATTTCGATGGACTCGGCCAATGGCCATTTGGCAGCCAATTTTGGGGTGCCAGTCATTACACTGTGGGGCATGACACATCCCTTTTTAGGATTTTCTGCGTTTGGACAAAACAACCACCTGCTTGTCGATCGAGAAAAATTCCCCAAAGTACCCACCTCGGCCTATGGCAAAACGGTACCCAAAGGCTATCGAGATGCCATGCGGACCATCACGCCAGAAGAGGTCATTGAAATGGTTTTGGAAAAGATCTAATTATACATCGTCAAAGTCAACGACCACAGGACCACTTACACAGCTTGCTTGACAGGTCAACACAAGGCCTTCAGCTACCTCGCCGTCGGAAAGAATCTGATTGCTGACCATACGGACCTCACCTTCTTTTACCCGCCCAATACAACTACCACAAACCCCGCCTTGGCAGGAGTAAGGGGGGTCGATACCAGCATCGATGGCAGCTTCTAATACGGTCTTGCTTGCATCGGCTGAAAATGGATGTG
>Ga0213865_10001063_pt1 | contig 18142 bp, 12 predicted proteins | sample PICome_6_FD_160100 | JGI IMG/M metagenome (GOLD analysis project Ga0213865, IMG submission 160100) | Coastal seawater microbial communities near Pivers Island, North Carolina, United States - PICO282 | ecosystem: Environmental > Aquatic > Marine > Coastal | place: USA: North Carolina...
GGGACCCAGCCCATAACCTGGAATGCCAGGGGGATACCGGGGCGGGCTCTGATTACACAGGACGATCTATGTCGCAAGCGGAAGGCCCGGACACAGGGGCCGGTAGCAACAACAGCAGTATGAACCCCTATCGGTCCAAGGGAGCCGCCTATTACGCCCTTGGCACCCTGACTGTGGTCTACAGCTTCAATTTTATTGACCGCCAGCTGCTGGCTATTTTGCAGGAGTCCATCAAGGCCGAGCTGCTGTTGAGTGATGCCCAGCTCGGCTTGCTCACCGGCTTTGCCTTCGCGGTGTTCTACGTCACCGCGGGTCTGCCCATCGCGAGCTGGGCGGATCGCAGTAACCGGCGCAACATTGTCGCCCTGTCCCTGTTCGTCTGGAGTTTTATGACCGCGATCAGCGGCTACGCCCAGAACTACTGGCAGCTACTGCTGGCCCGGATCGGTGTCGGGGTGGGTGAAGCCGGCGGCAGCCCGCCGTCACATTCCATGATCTCGGATATCTTTCCCCCGGAATCCCGGGCGGGGGCGCTGGGGTTTTACTCCACCGGGATCAGCTTCGGCATCCTGTTCGGTTTCCTGTTTGGCGGCTGGCTGAATGAGTTTTTTGGATGGCGGGTCGCGTTCCTGGTGGTTGGTGTACCCGGCATTGTGTTGGCGCTGGTGGTGCGCTTCACCCTCGCTGAGCCCGTCCGTGGCCTGAATGAACAACGGGAGGTCCGACAGGAGAGGGCTTCAATGAAGTCGGTGGTGGCACTGCTGTGGAGCCGACGTTCCTTCCGCCACATGGCCATGGGCGCAGCGATGAACGCCTTTGCCGGTTACAGCGTTGCCAACTGGGTTGCCTCCTACATGATTCGCAGCTACCAGATGCCCACCGGTGAACTCGGTACCTGGCTGGCACTTATCATTGGTGTCGGTGGGGCGATTGGCGTTTTTGGTTGTGGGGTCGTGGCCGACCGACTGGGTCGCCGGGACGGGCGATGGTATATGTGGATGCCGGCGCTGGCCTGCGCCATAGCACTACCCTTTCAATTTGGCGTCTATTACTTTGCGACCGATCCCTACTTCGCCCTGACCATGGCCATCGTGCCGGCGGTTTTGTCCAATGCCTATCTCGCCGCCACGATCGCCACAGTGCATGGCCTTGTCGGCCTGCGCATGCGCGCCCTGGCCTCGGCGATCCTGTTTTTTATTCTCAATATTATTGGCCTGGGGGCAGGCCCGTCCTCCGTGGGTCTGGTCAGTGATTTGCTGCAGCCCAGCTACGGCATCGAATCACTGCGTTACGCGCTGCTGCTGCTGGTGCCGCTGGCGCTGGTCTGGTCGGGCATTCATTATGTTATTGCGGCCCGCTATGTGCGGGAGGACCTGGCCGCGGCACCGGACTGACAGGCGCTGTCGGGCGGCTCCTGGGCCGATTTCTGTTGCGGCCCGTTACACTGGGTAGTAGAAGGCCTCGTGATCGATGGGCTGCCTGGGTCGTAGCGACATCGCTACACTGGGGCCAAGGACGGGGCCTGATATTGGGGGGAGCATGAAAAGAGCGATTGTTTTTGTTCTCACGGCTATGCTGTTGGCAGCGGCCAGCTTTGTTGCTGCGTCAGGGACCCGTTTTATGGGTTTGCTGAACACGGTCCAGTCGGTTCGCCAGGGCGAACAGTCGTCCCAACCGCCCCCTGCCGGACTGGATTTCTCCCCGGTCGACGCGGCCTTCCAGGCTTTTCTCGACAACAGTCCGATTTTTGATGGCATCAGTTATGTGGTAGTGGACGCGGACGAGGTCCTGCACACGGCCACATTCGGCGACCACAGCGAGGATCTGGTGGTGATGCTGGCCTCCACCAGCAAGGTGCCTGCGGTGATGACCATGTTGGCGGCGGCTGAAGATCCAGAGGTGAACTTCAGTATGGATCAGCCGATCGGAGAGGTGCTGCCTTACGAGGGTATCTACGGAGACCGCACGCCCCGGCAAATGGTGAGCAACACCTCGGGCATCCCGGGACTGCGTGTCCTGGACGATTACGGCGACCACCTGTGTCAGTTCAGTTTTCTGTCCTTGTACACCCTGGAAAGTTGCGGCCAAGTGCTGTTTACCACTGAATTACCCGACACTCAGGCTGCGGGTACGGTTTTTGACTATGGCGGTAGCCAGTGGCAATTGGCGGGCCTGACGGCATCGGTGGCTGCCAATGCCGAGTGGAATCAGTTGGTAGACCGCTACCTGGCTGAGCCCTGCGGCCTTGAGGTGTTTACCTTCGGCAATATGTGGCAGGAACTAACCCGGTGGGACGGCTCACCGGACAGCTTATTGGGGACGCAAAATCCCAATGTCGAGGGCGGTGCCATCACCAACCTGGCGGACTACGCTAAGTTACTGCAGGTCCATCTCAACGGCGGTTACTGTGGTGCAACCCGTGTACTCAGTGAAGAGGCAGTTGCGACTATGCAGGTGGATCTGGGAGGGGTGGTTGAATCCGGCCCCGTGCCCTATGGCATGGGTTGGTGGATCTCCACCGATCACCCGGGGGTGTTTGATGATCCTGGCGCCTTTGGCGCCATCAGTTTCATCGATACCGGACGCGGTATCGGTGCCTATGTCGCGATCGATGACTATACCTCTTTCGACTCCGGTGCGCCGATTAACCTGGTTCGGGACCAGATCATCGAGTGCATCCAGAGCGTGGTCGACGGCCAGCCGCAATCCTGCGAGGGCTTCATCAGTGAATGACGCCGGCTTGCAGTATTTCACCGGCACCCATAGCAGTTACCGGTTTGCTTCGGGAATCTGGCGAGCTGTTCGGCTGGCCGGGTCAGCTGGCTCAGCCAGGGCGTCCGGTTCTTTAGGGTGCTGGGAGGCCCGGTGACGGATACCCCGAACAGGGGTTTGGCGCCCACCGGCGAGATAGCCCGACGACGCTACCTGGACATACTGCACCAATTCACCCTGCGCCAATCCCAGTTGAGCACCCTGGACGATATTGTCTGGAACATCGCCAAGACCGCGATCGCGGAGCTGGGCTTTGAGGACTGTGTTGTCTACCTGCTCGCCGATGATGGTGTAACCCTGAGGCAGGTGGCGGCCCACGGTCCGAAAAACCCTGTGGCCAGGGACATTTACAATGAAATCACCATTCCCCTGGGGGATGGCATTGTCGGTCATGTCGCGAAAACGGGTGACATCCAGTGCATAGCCGACACGCGACAGGACAGCCGCTACATCCTTGACGACAATGCCCGGCTGTCGGAGTTGGCGGTCCCGATTACCCATGCCGGGCGGGTCATCGGCGTGCTCGACTCCGAACATGCCGAGGCCAATTTTTTCAGTGATGAGGACGTTCAGCTTTTCACCACTATTGCATCCCTCGCTTCAACCCGGATCGAGACCGCCATGGCCATGGAGCGGTTGGAGGGTACGGTTGAGCATCTGGAAAAGGCCAGGCTGCAGCTGGAGCTGCAGGCCGAGGAACTGAGGGAATCGCGTCTGGCAGCGGAGGCGGCCTCAATTGCCAAAACCAATTTCCTCGCCAATATGAGCCACGAAATTCGCACGCCCATGACAGCCATTGTCGGCTTCGCCGAACTGCTGGCCGAGGGTGACGGCAGCGGCGATCAACAGGCGGCCTGGCGCGGCCAGTTGACCCGCAATGCGGCTTATTTGCAGGACCTGATCGGCAATATTCTCGATATGTCGGCTGTTGAAAGCGGCACACTGCAGGTCGAAAAGGAGGATATCGAGTTGCTGTCCACAGTAACTGTCTCGGTGGAAATCCTCCGTGCCCGGGCCGGCGCCAAGGCTCTGGAGCTGGCATGCAAGCAGCAGGGCTCTATTCCCGAACGGGTAGTCACCGACCGGGTCAAACTGCAGGAAATCATCATCAACCTGGTCAGCAACGCCGTGAAATACACCGAGCGCGGCGCCATCGACGTCGAGCTGTCGGCCGAACAGGATGGCGATGGTGCCCGGGTATCCATTGTGGTCCGCGATACGGGTATGGGTATGACTGAAAGCCAGCTCGACAATCTGTTCGTGCCCTTCAATCGGGTTCACGATACCCGCCGACTGGCGGGTATAGAGGGCACGGGCCTGGGTCTTGCCCTGACCCACGAATTTGTAGAGGTGTTGGGTGGCCGGGTCGCCGTCACGTCGCAACCGGGTGAGGGATCCGAGTTCATCGTATCGATTCCCTGTGAGCTGCCGGCGGATGCCGTGTGGTGCGCACCCGCCGTGGACAACCCGTTTCTGCGATCTGTGCCGGCCAAGCCGGTATCCCAGCCGGTAACCAGTGACCAGCCACAGTCCTTGCGGGACTTCCACATCCTTTTTTGTGAGGACAGTGAGCCCATAGCATTGCTGCTGGCCACCCTGCTCAAAAAGGCGGGCGCCCGGATTGATCACTGCGCCAATGGCATGGTGGGACTGCAGCTGTTTGAAGAACTGGTGGCCAGCGGAACGCCTCCGGATCTGGTGCTGATGGATATGCAAATGCCGGTGATGGACGGCTATGAGGCGACCGGTCGGTTCAAAAAGTTGCAGGGAACAGTTCCCGTGGTGGCCCTGACGGCATTTGCCCTGAAAGAGGACATTGACCGATGTCGGCGCGCTGGCTGTGACCATTACCTCACCAAACCCATTCAATCCGCCGCCTTTGCCAGCACTGTGAGGGAGATTTACGACGGCTATCGGCAGCAGCTCGAAAGCGGGCTGGATTAATAGCATTTTTGGCGCTGTTACAGATAGGCTCGGGTGGCGGCCACTGGCGCTGCCATCTGGGTCAGGACGCTGTTTGCTGGGGACGGCCTGGGCGGGCTGCCGAGGCCGGCCGGCAGTATCCGGGTGTCATAGGGCCCTTGCCCTGTTTCTTCCCTGTGTTAGCGTCTGGGCCAGGGGAAGGACTGATTGCCTACTAATTATTTGTTAAGGAGATACATACCATGTCATGGCTGAAGAGAACTTTGGGTTGCGCAATGGTGGCAGTTTGTATGCTTGGCTTTGCCGGCGTCAGCGCTGACCCGATTGCCCGGATGTCGGACAAACAGGTCAGGGAGCTGGCCAAAACCCTTGCCAAGCAGGAAAAAGCGGTGGAGAAGGCGCTGCCCTCCAAATTCAAAAACAGCGTCCTGCGCGGCCCCTCCGGCGAGTTGATGGTGAAAAACTATTTCAGCGACCTGGCCGATGCCATAGACCATCTCTATGAGCGTTTTACGGGCCAGTACTCGGCCAGCGCCGAGGCCACCGAAGTCCTGACCCGTTCTTCGGTCATGCACCAGTACTTTCTGGACAATCCCGATGTAAAAGGAGTGAATGAGTGGGATGTGTATGCGGGCAGCCTGCAACTACTGGCATCGGCCTACGGAGAGGAATTTCCCCTGGGCGACAATCCTGCAGTGCGCAGAATTGGGGACAAGGAATTGGCGGATGCCGCCAATGACGCCGCTGACTTCGCCAAGAAATTCGACAGCGTTTTATCCAAGGGCACCAAGAAAGTCAGCGAGCTCAAGGGGGATGTCAAGGACGCCCGCGAGGAGTTGAAGGACCTGTCGGCAGCCAGTAAATCACTTGCCAGCAATATCAAAAAAGGTCGACCCGCCACTTCCGAGGCGAAACAGGTCATGCTGGCGGTGGAGGCTATTGAAGACGTTCTCGATAACGAGGCCATGCCTGGAGACGTCGTGGCGGCCTGGGACGCGGGTCAAACCCCCATCAACAAAATCGAGCAGGCGTTTGCCCTTTAAGTTGTAGCCAATCCCGGAATGCTGCGCGGGGCCTGAATCCTGGGGCCCGGGATTGGGCGCCGCTGCTACATCGGCTGACGGCACGACGAGCCGTGTGACCATGTCGGTACCAGAGGAGGTTTACTCATGAAAAAATGGGGCTTTGTTTTGCTGCTAACGTGTCTTGCTCCGTCGCTGGTCAAGGCGGATGAGGCTCGATTGCGTATCGCCATCGAAGGTGGTGCATTCAACGCCAAGTTTAAATTTTTTGACGCCAGTGCCGGCTGCCCGGATTACACCGATATACCTGGCGCCCAGGATTTTATGGGCGGCGTGTTGGCATCGGGCAAAGGCAGCACGAAAGTGCTGCCCACCGACACGCCCGTGCACGTTTTCCTGTTCAGCCCCCGGGATGCACTGGGCATCAGTGCCGGGGGTGGCCAGCCGGAGATCCGCAGGCGCGCTTTACAGGTAACCCTGGACGGAGATGCAGAACTGTTGATCACCGGATTCAATGACCACGTCCCCGAGTGGCGCAGTTCCGGCGACATTGAAGTGGAGCCAGCGAGCGCCTGCGAGCAAGCTGCGGCAGAGGAAGAGGCTGGCGATGACCGGGGCGGCGAGCATGGTGGCGAGGGTGCCGATGACGGCGAAGAGGCGGGGGATACCGAACCCTCGGCAGAGGCTGATGAGCAGGATCAACCCTGAGTCGGTCGGGACCGGGTGGTTCCTAACGGACCGGGCAGGCGCGTTAGACGTCATTTGATGTCCCCACCGTTCAACTACCACCGGCGCAGCGGTTGCCCAATATTCCTGAAATTGGAGCCCAAACCGTACTTCGCTATCCTTCGGGTAGCACCATAGCCCCAGTAATTGGGGCTTGCATTTTGGTCGGTATAGGCCAAGATGGAGGTTGAATTTATAGTGAGTCCGCCGGCGGAAAACCATTCGTTCCGCCGAGACATCCCATGACAGCCCTGGCTGGAGCCGGGTGACCAAACGCCCGCTGTGAAACCAGGTGGCCGAAAGAGAGAAGAAACAGAGAAAAAAGCGAGATCAACACCAACGAGACAAGCCGTTTCAAAGCGGCAGGCAAGGCTGAATAGCCGCAGTAGAGCTAACAGACAGGGAGCCACACCATGACCTCTGACGCACTCAAAACAGATCCTAAGTTTAATCAATCGGCTTTGGCCGCCGGTGTCGCCGCCGCTATTGGCGCGACAGCCCCGGGCATGACTTTCAGTGCCGAGTTGGAAGAGGTGGTGGTGACCGCCCGCCAGAGGGCTGAATCCTCCCAGGATATCCCGATGATGGTGCAGACCCTTTCAGGAGCGGATCTGCAAAAGCAGGGACTGACCACGCTACAGGATATGTCTCGCTTTGTAGCGGGCCTTAATGTCCAAACCACCACTCCGGGACAAAACACCATTGTGTTCAGGGGCGTCAGCGATGGTGGCGGCTTCTTGGTGGATCCCACAGCAGCGGTCTACCTCGACGAACAGCCCATGTCACTGACTTCCGCGGCGCCCGATATCTACCCGGTTGATATCGCCCGGGTTGAGGCGCTGGCGGGACCCCAGTCCACCTTATTCGGTGCCTCCTCACAAAGCGGCGCCATCCGGGTGATCACCAACAAGCCCGATCCCGACGCGTTCAGCGCCAATATCGGAGCCGGTATGTCGGCGACCGAGGACGGCGGCGTGGGTTACGACATTGACGCGACGGTCAACATCCCCCTCAGCGATTCTGTGGCCATTCGCTTCGCCGGCTTCAGCGCCCGGGATGCCGGCTTCATCGATAACGTGCTGGGTAACACCGTCGTCGATGATGTATTTGGCAGCGGCCTTGGTGGCCAGCGTGACAACAGCAATTTGGTTGCCGAGGACATCAACGACGTCGACTGGCTAGGAGCCAGAGCCTCGATTCGCTGGTTGGTGAACGACAACTGGACCATTACCGCTTCTGCCAACTACCAGGATTTAGAAGCCAATGGCTTCAACGACTATGACCCCAGTGTGGGTGATCTCGAAGTCGTCAAGTTTGCACCTGAATATCGAACTGACGAGTGGCTTCAGACCAGTCTGGTGATCGAAGGGGACCTGGGCTTTGCGCAGTTGGTGTCAGCGACCTCTTACTACGATCGCGAATTCTTTTACCAGCACGATACCCAGTCCTACGCTGCTTATTTCCACTACTCCTTCGGGATTTATTACGGTTACGCGACCTACGACTTTGGTCTCGATCCGGTGGGCTACCTGACTAACGATCAGGAGAACAGCAGCTTTACGCAGGAAATTCGCCTGTCGGGCTCTACCGACCGTCTGAACTGGACCCTAGGCGGGTTCTATCAGGATTCCGATGAATTCTGGGATTTCTACACTTACATTGACGACTATCGGAACTCCCCGGCCTTCGCGGCCTGGAGCTATTACTACCCGGGCATCGCGCCCTCAGACTTTTGGTGGAACTCGTTCCAGGACACCGAGCGCACTGACATGGCGGTGTTCGGAGAACTGGATTACGAGATCTGGGAAGACCGCTTAACCCTGTTGGTGGGCGGCCGTTGGTACGAGGTGGATCGCGACCTCAGCTACACGGTTGAACGCCCCGACAGCAGGGTTGACCAGCAGCTGCCGGACAGAAACGCCAAGGACGATGGTTTTATTCCAAAGTATGGGCTGGAGTTCCAGATAACCGAGGACATCATGGTTTACGGCGTCTACTCCGAAGGCTACCGGGTGGGGGGCACGAACCGGGGTCGTGGCGTGGTGGTGGGTGATCCGCTGTCCGGACCGACTCTGCCGGTCGACTATGAGTCGGACATCCTGGAAAACACCGAATTCGGTTTCAAATCCCAGTTCGCCAACGGCCGTGTCCTGTTCAACTTTGTCTATTACGACATGAAGTGGAACGACATGCAGATCGAGGTGACCGACCCCAGTAACAGCCTGGGTACCATCAGCGTTACCGACGGCAACGGTGACCCGCTGTATGGCAATGTGCCGTTCCAGATTGTGGTCGGTAACGTGGGCGACGCCACCGTGAAGGGCTTTGACATGGAGCTGAAAGCTCTGCTGGGAGAGAACTTCGAGATTGGCGGTAACTTCACCGACATTCAGGACGCCTACGTTTCCGCCGCGGCATTCTATGAGGAGCCCCGTGCCCAGGGGGGCCAGATCGCCTCGGGGCTGAACCCCCAGTCCCAGTTGCCCCTGTTTGCGGACCAGAGTTATTCACTCTATATGGAGTATTCAGGCCTCAACCTCATCGGCGGCGAAGCGTCCTTCCGCCTGCAGCACAGTTATATCGGCGACTCACTGAATCAGCTCAATGATGGCTTTACCTCACCCCGCCTGACCCAGGGGGATTACTCTATCACTGACTTTATCGTCGCATGGCAGAACGACGATTGGGCCGCGCGCTTGTACGTCAACAACCTGTCCGACGAGCGGGGTATTACCTGGGAAGATTCGACGGACTTCGACCAGGTTTGGGGGCGCAACAGCAGTAACGTGATCCGGCCCCGCAATATCGGGTTCAATATCCGGCACAACTTCTAATGTGTTGATTCACCGTGCCCCAGGGTACGGGCTACGGATCTGTAAAGGGCGCTTCGGCGCCCTTTTTGTTGCCTGTTTAACGTAGCCACGGCACGCCGGCGACATGGTTTGATTACTTTACAGCCGGTGATCTGGCTCTTGGGTGTCCCATCAACGGGCAGCGAGCCAATGGGACCGGGCTATCCCGGGCCGGCACATCTGAGCTGCTCGCCTATGGCCAGTCGGCGGGCCAGCACTCCAGGCCGTGTACCGCATTGCGGATATCCAGGGTCAGGTTGACCGCCGTTAACCGCTTACCCTGGGCAATGTCGATGATCGCGATGGTGGAGGGTGATGAGCCCGCGGCGATATGCTGGTCATCAATCACGCACAGTCCCCGGCCAAAACCCTGGCGGGCGATTTTGCTGTCATCAACGCCCCGGTACTCCAGGGTGTCCGGATCAAACGACGGGACGGACACGGCGGTGCTGCTCCCGGAACGCCTGACAAACCTCACTACATCGGAGCCGGTGTCGTTGAACAGGACACCGTCCCGGAACGGACGGGCGTTGTGGCATCCCCGGGGTAGGCTGCAGAATGTTCTGACCTCAAAGTCGGCGGATACCGCCAGCAGGGCTTCCGTATTCAGGCCGCTGAGGTAGATGCCATCGGCGTCTACCCAGACCATGTTGATGTGGTAGGAGTTGTTGAACGGAGGGCCACCCCGGGTCAGGGGATCAAAGGGCTGGCCGACCCAGTTCTGGCCGTCTCGGGACAGGTACAGACCCCACACGAATTCCCGTTTATCCAGACTGAAGGCCAGCAGGGAGTCGAAGCCCGTGGAGGTCAGGAACAGCAGGTTGTCCCGTCGACAGATCTCGTGGCAGTGCCTGAGGTAGGGGTTCCGGTAGGAGCCCTGCAATTGAAAGCCAGGGGAGTAGCAGAACAGCTCGTCGCTGGCGGCGATCCACAGCTCCTGGTCGCTGAATTCAATGCCCCGCAGTCCGCGGTCCCAGCCCCGTCCTGTGAAATCGATCTCCCCGGTGTTCCAGTCGATTTTCTGCTCGACCTGCTGACTCTGGAAATCGATGAGGTAGACACCGCCGTGGCTCTGGCCTTTTTCGGAGCCGCGGACCACCGAGGTGGCAATGAATTTGGGCAGTCCCACCATCAACTGGCCAGCCGATCTTGCTCGGGCAGCAGTGGATCCAGAATCTCCCTCAGGCCGTCCAGGTTGGCGCCGAAGCGTTGCCAGGTGGCGACGGCGCCTTTGTAGATGGGCTGCCGAACCTGTTCCGAGCTGGCGGTTCGCACCGCCCGTTCGGTCTCGTGGAAACGTACGCAGCCTTCCTCAAAGGGCAACTCACAGAAAGCCAGGATTCGTTTGACCTCGTCTTCCAGGTTCTCCACGACATTCTCATAGTCGACCCGCAGCACCGAGCCCGGCAGCACCCTGTCCCAATGGGCCATCATCTTGTCGTACTCAAGGTAAAACTCACCCAGCTCGAACAGGTCGTAAGTGAAGGTCTGGCCCTTGGCAAAATGCTGTTTGAATGAGCCCAGGCAGCTGTCCATGGGGTGGCGTCGGGCGTCGATGATTTTGGCGTTGGGCAGGATCGCCTTGATGAACCCGGTGTAGGCGAAGTTGTTGGGCATTTTATCCGTGAAGCGGGGCGCTCCCGCCCGGTGTCGCTGGGTCTGCTCCAGGTACTGCTCGCCCAGTGCCCGCAACCGCTCCGGACCCAGGTCGGGCATACAGTTGGGGAAAGCTATGCCGGCATCCGGCTGGGTCAGGTCCTGGGCGATCATGGAAATATCGGGCAGTTCGCTGGTGCCATCCACCATGGAGTGGCTTGCCATAATCTGCTCCAGCAAGGTTGAACCTGAGCGGGGCAGGCCGACGATGAAGATGGGGTCCGGTCGGTCACAGCCCCACTGGCCCGCCCGATGTTCGGCGAAATAGTCAGCGCTGAAAACGTTGCGCATTTTCTCGTGGGCTATCTCAGTCTGGACCGGGTCGTAGGCAATGGTATCCCGGTGTAACTGGTTGGCCAGGGCGTAGTGTTCAAAAGCGTGGTCGTAGTCCTTCTGGTCTTCGAACGCCTTGCCCAGGGAAAAGGCGAAGTGCACCCGGCATTCCACCGGCAGTTCGGTATTGGCCAGCCGGGTTCGCATGTCTTCGATTTCATCCGTGCCAAAGCGGTAGGTCTTCAGGTTGGCCAGGCTGTAGTAGGTTTCACCGAAATTGGGTCTCAGCTCGATGGCGCGCCTGTAGGCTTCGATGCCCCCTTCCTGGTCGCCCACGGTTTTCAGGACGTGGCCCAGGCCAAGGTGTGCTCCGGGGAGTTTTGGATCCAGTGTGACCGCCTTGCGATAGGAATCAACGGCTTGTTGGGGACGCGCTGCCATGGCGAGGGCCGCCCCATGATAGTAATGGGTCAGGGCATTGTCCGGCTCCATCGCCAGCGCCTGATCCAGCACGGATACGGCTTCGTCATAGAGGTGCAGTTCCTTCAGCACCGTGCCCAGGTCGTGCCAGGCGGGGATAAAACGGGGCTTGGTTGCGGTAATGCGCTCGAGTATGGCCCGGGCATCCTCGAAGCAGTTGGCCATAATGGCAATTCGTGCCAGCAGCAGGGCGGCGTTGACGTTGTCGGGGTTCTCCCGCACCAGGGCCTGGGTGAGCTTTTCCGCCTCGCGGAATTTACCGCTCATAAACAGGCGGGTTGCCTCCTCCAGTTTTGCTTGCACCGGCGACAGCTCAGCCGCGCGTTTCAGGGCCTCGTCAGCCTCCTGAAGCCGGCCCAGTTTCTGGTAGGCACCCCCCAATTTGGCCAGCAGCGCCGCCCGGGGTGGCCGCAGCTGCAGGGCACGCTCCAGGTGCCCCACGGCTTCCTCGGTGCGGTTGAGATTCAACAGTACAGTACCCAGGTCTTCCTGGGCCTTGCCGTGTCCGGGGGTGGTGCGCACGGCCTGCTGCAGCAGCACCGCGGCTTCCTCCAACTGGTTGCTCTCCGCCAGGATCCAGCCGAGCAGGGCGACGAAGTTGATATCCCCCGGGTTGTCCTGCAACGCTTTTCGGCACAAGGCCTCGGCCTCGCTCCGGGCGCCGCCCTTGACCAGTTCGACCGCGCGGTCAAAAACACGTTTTGGATTGGGCGATGCCATGGGCTGGGGGAACTCCTGAAATCCTGCCTGCAGTTGCGCAGGCTGCAGTGTGCCAGAATTCGGTAGCGCCGACACAGGGTGAGGTTGCCTTGCCCACGTCCCGGTGCGAAAGTGGCGCGACCAGCCCGTTTCCGCAGCGACAAGCCCGCTGACCCGCGAAGGATACCTTGTGACAGAGCCAGCCCAGCAGCAGCCCCGCCCCGCCAACCGATTTGATGGTCGAGGGCCTTTCTTACTCAGCCTGTACATGACCTTGGTCGGTTATGGCGTGCTCGTTGCCTTACCGGCCCTCAACGGTGCCTGGGTGGATCTACTGGGCTTTACGGAGGTGCAGGTCAACCGAGTAGCCTCGACGGATCTGCTGGGTCTGTTCCTGGGGTCGGTTGCGGTGAGTTTCCTCATTCGTTCCATGGACCGGCAACTGCTGATTTACGGTGGTATCGCCATTGCCATCGGGGCGAATGTGCTGTGCATCTATTTCCGCAGCTACGAAGCCACCCTGGGCCTGCGCCTGTTTGCTGGTTTTGGTGCCGGCCTGTATACGGCCGTGGCGGTTGCGGGCCTGGGCGCGAATTCCAAGCCCCGGGAAGCTTTCAATTGGATGCTGCTGGCCTTTGCCATCTCCCAGTTCCTGGAACTGCAGCTGATTCCCCACATGTCCATGACGGGCATTTATGTTTTCTTCATCGCCACCTATGCAGTGACCCTGCCGTTTGTTCGCTTGATGCCGTCCCATGAAGACGTTGTGGCGTCATCTGCCCGGGAAGAGACCGAAGCCGCCGGGCATGCGGAGCAGCGACCGACGGCACTGGCCTGGGTCGGTATCCTGGCGATTGTCGTTGCCTACATCAACATCGGTGCTTACTGGTCCAATATAGAGTTGGCCGCTGAGGCCGGCGGTCTCGATGGTGCCTGGGCCGGTCAGGTTATTTCCTGGTGTGTGCTGCTGTCCTTTGTCGGCTGTTTCACCGCCATGTATGCCCTGCGGCATTTCGATTACGACCGGCCTATCCTGGTGACCTTCATGCTGATGGTGCTCTCGGTGGGCCTCCTCGCTGTGGAGGTGTCGGCGGCCATCTTTGTGTTCAGCGTCGCCCTGTTCAACTTCCTCTGGATATTCATCGATGTTTATCAAATGGGCGGGGTGTCAGCGGCCGATCGCTCGGGTAGTGCCGCAGCCTTTATTCCGGGAGCCCAGGGCTTGGGTCAGACGCTGGGCCCCTTTATTTCGTCACTGCTGCTGGAGCGGTCCCTGGGCTTTGATGCGGTGTTTGTGCTCTGTGCTGCGGCCTCTTTTATGGCACTGCTCATTTACTTCGTGATTTTTTTGGCAGTCCGACGGCAGCCCATAAGCGGCACCTGAATTCTGCCCGTCAGGCCCGTCAGGCCCGTCAGCGCGGGTCAGCCCGCTGCCCGTCCCAGCGGATGATGGCGCCGCCCTTCATGACGAAGCTTGGGTCTTCCAAGCGGGACAGATCTCGCAGAGGGTTGCCCGGCACCGCGATCAGGTCCGCCCAGCGTCCTGACTGGATCGTGCCCACCCGATCCTGCCATTGCAGCATCTCAGCGGCGACGGCAGTGGCGGCTTTGATGGCGTCCATGGGGGACAGGCCCGCCTCTGTCAGCACGGCGATCTCTCTGGCGTAGGCACGGGGATCGATGTGGTAGCCCCCCAGATCCGAGCCCACAACAATCTTGACCCCGGCCCGGTGCGCTTTGCCAATACGCGCCAGCCACTCATCGCGGTAATTCAGGTAAATGTCATCGTTTTTTTCCTGGGCCAGGAGCTTATCGGTGCCGGCGTAGTAATCGCCGACATAAATGGTAGGCACATAGAAGGTCCCGTGCTCGACCATCAGCGCAATGGACCGATCATCGAGGTAGGTACCGTGTTCAATGGATCGCACCCCGGCGGTCACGGCCTGGTTGATGCCGGCATTGGCGTGGGCGTGGGCAGCTACCGGAACGCTGTGGCGGTTTGCTTCCGCGACCGCTTCCGCCAGCTCATCGGGGCTGAAGGCGACATTTTTCGGGTCATCCCCCACCGAGTGGAAGGCCCCGGTGACCAGGATTTTTATCCAGTCAGAACCGTATTTGATCTCCCTGCGCACGGCGCGCCTGACCGCCATTGGGCCGTCCACGATATAGCCGTCGGCGGCGATCGCCTGTTCCGGGGAGAGGTAGTTGATGTCACCACCGCCGCCAGTAATTGACAGGTAGTGACCGGCGCCGGTGATGCGGGGCGCCGTGTGCACACCTTCAGCCACCGCCCGGGCAATATCCTGGTTGGCAAACAGCACATCGGCGTCCCCCATGACCCGCACCGTGGTCCAGCCGTGCTCAAGCATGCGCTGCAGTGCCGCCAGGCCCAGCAGCGCTTTGTAGGCGGAGGAGGCGGCTAGGTGGGCATTCTGATAGTCATCGCTGTAAATCAATGGATGCTCATGGCCATTGATCAGGCCGGGCATCAGGGTTAGGCCCGGAAGCGGCAGGCGCTCAACATCGGCGGGCAGGTCCGCAACGGGCACCACGCCGACGATGTATTCACCGTCAACGATCACCGCCAGCCCGGTCTGCAGCTGTTCGCCAACGCCGTCGATCAGGGCATCGGGAATCAAAGCCCTGGCGGCCGCGGCGGCATTGTTGGCCAGCAGCACCGCGACCATCACCATCAGTATCTTGCGTAACACCATTAACCCTCCTTAGCAGGCGGCTGGCGCCCCCCGGGGCGCTCTGGGCCTCGGGCCTTGATCGTCATGGCAATAGTCGCCATGATCCTGAGGCCATTCCTGACCAGCACTCCCCATGGACATTGACGTTCCCATAAAGGACCTCGGGTCTTATAACATCGACCCGTTACGCGACAAAATACTCGCCCTGCCCGAGGAGGCCTGGTGGGGTAATCAATATCGCCAGCTGGAATATGAGGTGCACGAACACACCCAGTCGGTGGTGTTGGTGTTTACCGATGGCCAGGGCTGGCCCAACATCGAGGTATCCCGGGACGACGGTTGGGATTTGCTGGCGGATGAGGCCATTCCCCTCATGCACCAGATCCTGGGGGACCATTATCCACCGGGGGGCACCATTATCCGCGCCATGGCGGCGCGCTTGCAGGCTGGCGGAATTATCAAACCCCACCATGACAAACATCCGTCATTCCATTACGGCCATCGGATACACATACCCATCTACACCAACCCCCGGGTTCGCTTCATGATTGATGGACGACCCCAGCGTATGCAGATTGGCAACGTTTATGAAATCAATAACCAGAAACGCCACAGCGTGATGAACAAGGGCGGTGAGGGACGAATCAATTTTATTTTCGACTATGTCCCGCCGGAAAAAATCCGCCGCTAGATGACCCCGGGGTCAACCCGTGTGCGGTGTCAGGACCTGATATGGAAGGGCGACATCGCCGGCGTTACTGAACACCGGACGCCACAGGCGTGTCCCTGTTGCTGCACACCTTCAGGCAATGTGCTTCGGAAACGCCTGTTGCAGATAGGCCCGTGCCACTGCCTTGGCCCGGGTTTTGTTTAGGTCCCGGGGCGCCACCAGCAGGCTGAGCCACAGGCCATCTATCAGAGCCAGGTAACCGGTTGCCAGCTGTCGTGCGTCCCGGTCCCGGTACTGGCCATCGCTGATGATGGCTTCGAACAGCCCCTCTGTTTTTCTGGCGGCCAGCCTATCGCTGGCCGAGCAGATGGTCTGGTATACCGGACGGGCCCCGGCCTCGCCGTAGTAGGCGAACCAGACCGCCATTTTCTGCCGCTGGGTGACGCCGCGACTGAGTTGGAAGTCCAGCAGTTGCTCCAGGGTGGCTGCCAGTGACGGCAGGCTGTCATTCCCGAGGATGCCCAGAAGCCCCTCGTTGTACTCCCGGGTCACATGGCGCAGGGTCTCTGTCAGCAAATTTTCTTTGCTGCGGAAATGCAGGTTGGCAATGCCAAGGCTGAGCCCGGCTTCCCGGGTGACCAGTTGCATGGTGGTGGCTGACAGGCCGTGGGCAGCGATGCAGCGGATGGTGGCATCTATCAGTTGCTGACGTCGTTCGGCGCGAGACCGCACTTCGCGACGTTTTTTACCGGGCTGCAGCACGGCTGCTGGCGGGGGGGCTGTCGGCACTAAGTAAAGTTTCTCTGTCGCGGTTATGCGCGAACTCTAACAAGGCTGGCATAAATCGCAATCAATAAATGAATGTTCGTTCATTCATGCTGGACGCTCCGGACCTGCCGTGGCAGACTCTGACTACTCATCGACGCGTTGGAGATGTCCATTGAACCAGTACGATGCCATTGTCATTGGAGCCGGCCACAACGGCCTGACCAATGGCGCCTATCTTGCCAAGGCGGGCCTTAAAGTCGCCGTATTGGAGCGCAACCCCTACATCGGCGGCGCGACGGTCAGTCGTGAGCTGCACAAGGGCTGGTATTACTCCAATTGCTCCTATGTGGCCAGTCTGCTGCGCCCGGAGATCACCCGGGACCTCGAGCTACCCCGGCATGGCTTGCAGGTTGTCCCTTTCGGTGGGGGCGCGACTTTCATGCGCAACGGGGACCACTTGGGCACTTACAGCGATCACGATCGTCACTACCGTGAAATTGCCCGGCACTCCAAACGCGATGCCAATGCCTATGATCGTTACGCAGCTGACACCGGCCGACAGACCAAGCTCATTCGACCCTATTTGTTGAAAACGGCACCGGATCCCACTTCACTGAAACCGAGGGATCTGCGTGACCTCCTGGAGTTTGCTAAATCATTCACGTCCATGGGCGAGGAGGGCCTGCTCGATACCATTAAATTCTGGACGGCCAGTGTCGGGGATTATCTCAACGAGTATTTTGAGACCGATGTGCTGAAAGCCCACCTGGCGGGTAGTGGCATTATCGGTACAGCCCTGGGTGTTTATTCTCCCGGCACCGCCTATGTGCTGCTGCACCACTATATGGGAGATGTCGATGGCAATGTCGGCGCCTGGGGTTTTGCCCGGGGCGGTATGGGTGCAATCGCCGACGCGTTGTCGAAGTCATTTCAATCCTTCGGTGGAGAGATCATCTGTGATGCCAATGTCGATGAGATCATTGTGCGTGATGGGCAGGCCAAAGGTGTCGCGCTCAAGGACGGCACTGAGTACCACGCCGATATTGTTGTCTCCAATCTCGACCCCAAACGTACGTTCCTCGACATCACCAATCCCAAAGACTTGCCCGAGGACGTGCTGAAGAAAGCGCGCAACTTTAAAATCCGCGGCTCCTCTGGGAAGCTGAACATCGCCCTGGACGGCCTGCCGATTTTTAACGGACTCGATCCCCGCAGCCGACTGATGGCTGGCGACCTGCATTTCAGTGATTCCCTGGAGCGTCAGGAGCGTGCCTATGACGACTGGAAGAACGGCACATGGTCCAAGGATCCCTACCTGGACATGATGATCCCATCCCTGACCGATCCCACCATGGCGCCTCCGGGAAAGCACATGATGTCGGTATTCGTGCAGTACGCACCCCCGAAGGTGGAAGGGCGTGACTGGACCGATGAGGACAAAGACGGCTTCGAGAAGTCGGTCATTGACCAAATTGCTAACTACAGCCCTAACTTCAAAGATCTCATCCTGCATTGCGAAACCCGAACGCCGCGGGAGATTGAAGCCGAAGTGGGGCTCACTGAGGGCAATATCTTTATGGGTGAGCTCACCTTTGACCAGCTGCTCTT
>Ga0213865_10001064_pt1 | contig 18136 bp, 14 predicted proteins | sample PICome_6_FD_160100 | JGI IMG/M metagenome (GOLD analysis project Ga0213865, IMG submission 160100) | Coastal seawater microbial communities near Pivers Island, North Carolina, United States - PICO282 | ecosystem: Environmental > Aquatic > Marine > Coastal | place: USA: North Carolina...
CTGTTTGTGGCTCGAGAGACCGAGATGCCTGAGGATACCCGAGTCCTAGTGTTTCACGGGAAGCCGGACCCCCACGAGGCAGTGGCTGGAGTGAGCGGCAAATGGTATCGGCGGTTTAAGCCGGCACTGTGGATCAGTGAGCATTGGCACTGAACTTAGATATTAATTAACAGGCAACGAAGTTAGGTTATAAAAAAGTGTTAAAACAAGTTATCTGCATTAACTGGGGCACTAAATACGGTGCCGATTATATAAATCGGCTGTATGGGATGATTGCCAGAAATATCACGCCTCCCTTCACCCTGACTTGCTTTACCGACAATACTCAGGGTATCCGCCCAGAGGTCACTGCGGTGCCTCTGCCAGAGCTTAACTTTGAAGTGCCAAAAACTAAAAAGGGTATCTGGCCCAAATGTCGACTGTGGAGCGAAAAATTAGCAAATCTGACGGGTCCCGTACTATTCATGGATTTGGATTTGGTAATCACCGGTAACCTAAATTGTTTTTTTGAGTACGGCGATCCCGAAGATGTCATTTTAGCCCGAAATCCTAGCAATCCTTTGGAGAGATTGGGTCAAACTTCAGTCTATCGATTTCCTGTAGGCAAGTTGGTTCCTTTACTGGAAAAATTTGCCACTGCACCTGTTGAAATTGCGACAAAGTACAAATACGAGCAGCGCTATGTAACCAGAAATGCTCCCGGAGGGATAAAGTTTTGGCCCAAATCCTGGGTTCTGCATTTTAGGCAGCATTGTCGACGAACCTTTCCACTAAACTATTTTAAAGTCTCTAAGCTGCCGCAAAGTAGCAAGGTGGTCATATTTCCCGGAGATTTAAACCCTCAAGACGCTATTGAAGGTCGCTATCACGCTGAGGAGGGGATATTGACTCCAATGGAACATATTAAAGCTGGACTATATGGCAACAGAAATCGATCTCTTGCAGCCCATCTTAGACATTATATTCTCCCTACACCCTGGGTAGAGGAAAACTGGCGAGAATAGTGATCAGAGAGTCCCTTTCGCGCACGATTATGACATAGCAGTTTGATTTCATAGTCCAAGCGTAGAAGTGGTGCTTTAACTCTGGAGAGAATAGTTTTGGTGCTCTGTCTGGGTCTATCGCTGTCGATGTCGCTATCAGTAGCTAATTGGGAATTGCTAATTGGACAGGGTTCAATCCCAAAGACCTCGCCATTGAACTCCCAATAATACTGCATATCATCATCGACTGGCCGACCAAATACATTTCGTGCTTGAAGAAGTTTAAGCGCCCCGTTTTGTGATACAACATAACCTGTGGCCCTCGATGGTACCTTTTTGTACTGACAGAGACGGGTCTTTTTATTCAGGTCAACAGTGCTAGCGTGCTTCTTGCGTTTTGGTGGATCACATAATTTTATGATGTCCCATTTGATGGGCAGTTGCTCGATACTTGATAACACATCAGATAATTGATCGCTCAGTGCCGCATCGTCTTCCAATATAAGCGCCATAGCCAATTTATTATCTACAATTTGTTGCCAGCAATTTCTATGACTGAGATAGCAGCCAATTTCGCCCAGTGAAAGCGGCCGACGGTAAATTCTTTTATTGAGATCAGGTTGGTAGTGGGCATTGAGTTCCGCCGGACTTAGGGAGGAGCCGTCGATGGCAGAAATTCTAGTAAAATCCAGATGCGCTGCCGTCAACTGTGCCGTAATGCTCTCCAGTCGGTCTTTGGATGAAGCTAGATTGATAACAAAAATATCCATTGATTTTCCCAATTCGCCTTAGAACTTTTTTGAGCACAGATCTGGCAGGATAAAAAACACTCGCGACTGATGGCACAAACTGTTGTAATGCAACCGGACCAATTATTCCCTAAATAACACCTGATTAACAGATAGCAACAGTTTAAGACAGAACTAAATGGAAAAATATGACAGTGCTGATTAGGTATATTTACAGCTTGGTTTTGTACGCACTGGTGCCAGTGATTGTGATCAGATTGCTCTATCGCAGCTTCAGAGCGCCTGCTTACCGACAGCACTGGGGCCAGCGACTTGGTTTTGCACCCAAACTTGCTGATCGCAAGACAATCTGGCTACACGCAGTGTCGGTCGGCGAGACATTGGCCGCGGTACCTCTAATCAGGGCACTACAGGAAAAATATCCCACCTATCGGCTGATGGTGACTTGCATGACCCCCACCGGATCCCAGCGTATCCAGGCAGAATTCGGCGATTCCGTAGATCACAGCTATGCACCCTACGATATGCCGGATGCGGTGGCGCGGTTTTTAAATCGGGTAGAGCCGGAGTTGCTGATTATTATGGAGACCGAGCTTTGGCCCAATACCATTGCCGCCTGCCGTCGTCGCAATATTCCCGTAATTTTGGCCAACGCTCGACTATCGGAAAAATCAGCGCGCGGTTACCAAAAAATAGCGCCGCTGGTTAAGCCTATGTTGCAATCCATGGATGCGGTTGTGGCCCAGCATCAAGATGACGGCGATCGATTCCTGAAATTGGGCTTGCCCGAGACCGCCCTGAATATTAGCGGCAATATTAAATTTGATTTAACCCTGGATGCGGACATGCACCGTAGTGCACAACAGCTGTCCCAACAATGGCGTGGCGCTGCATCGCGCCCCGTCTGGTTGGCGGCCAGCACCCACCGCGGTGAGGATGAAATTATTCTCCGGGCCCACCGGAACATGATAGAGCAACTGCAACAACCGCCGCTGTTGGTGTTGGTTCCCCGACATCCCGAGCGCTTTGATGCAGTGGAAAATTTATGTCGATCGGCGGGATTTGAGGTGGCGAGGCGCAGTCAGCCAGAGTTAGATGCCTCCAGCGCAGATATCTTGTTGGGCGACACTATGGGCGAATTGATGTTGTTCTACGGTGCCTGTGATATCGCCTTTGTTGGCGGCAGTCTGGTGCCCAATGGCGGGCACAATATGATTGAACCAGCGGCCTGGGGCGTGCCGATCCTGACCGGTCCACACCTGTTCAACTTCTCTGAAGTTTCCCAATTGTTGATTCGGGGCGGGGGAATGAAAGTCTGTGATAGTGATGCCAGTTTGGCCGCAGAATGTCTGTACCTACTGCAAAATGCTGTGCAGCGTCGTACCATGGGTGATGCGGCGCAACAGGTGGCCGAGGCCAATCGTGGTGCGCTGTCAAAACTGTTGGCGATAGTGGAATGCCAACTGCCCGGTGATCCCCTCGGTTAATAGCTAGCGACTAATAACATTCTGGGGGTCTAGTTGAGCATTGAGCTGATAGATATCCTCAGGCGAAAGCTGGCCGGCAATTTCCTTGAGCCCCATCATTGACAGAATAAAATCATAGCGTGCATTGGCATAATTTCGCTGTGCCTGATACAGGGTGCGCTGGGCTTCCAGGACATCAATGATAGTACGCGTCCCCACCTCCTAGCCGGCCTGAACCGCCTTTAGCGCACTATCTGCTGAGGTTATAGACTGTTTGCGCGCTTTGACGCGGGCGCCGTTGGTAACTGTTAGTTGATGTTGTGATCTGGCAGATTGAGCAGTATTTCTCTGGGTAGCAATAAAATTCTCTTCGGATTGAATCGCCTGCTGTCGCGCCTGTCGGCGAGAGGCATCCACGCCGCCACCGAGCCACAGTGGCATGCTCAACGTCAACTTAAACTGATGGCCTTCCAGCTCAGAATTGTAGGCGTTAACGGCATTGCCGCTGTGATCGAAGTCAGACTCGCTTTCAAAGTAACTGGCAGTGCCGGTGACTTTTGGCAGACGTGCCATAGCCGCCGCTCGGGCCTGACTATAGGCGGCATCTTTACCGAGCTCGGCAACCCGCAACTGGAAGTTGTGATTGAGTGCCAAATTGACCCAATCCTGACTACTTGCGGCTGTCGGTGCTGTTGCCTCAAAACTATCTGCCAAGCCAGAGAGTACATTATGAGTGGATCCGGTCAGCACCTCTAATCCATCGAAGGCAATATTTAATGCGCCCTCGGCTTCGAGGCTGTTGACCAGTGCATTATCGAAGAAGGACTGAGCCTCATGCACCTCGGTAATTGCCACCAATCCCACTTCAAACCGCTCTTTGGTCTGCTGTAGACGCTGTTCGATTGCCCGCTGCTCGGCGCTGCGCGTCTCGCGATTGTCGAAGGCACGCAACACATTCAGATAAGCCTGGCTGATGCGCATAATGGACCGCTGTTGATCGGCGGCAAACTGGGCACTGGCGCTGGCACTCAGGGCTTTGCCACCTTGAAATTGATACCAGGCGGACAGATCGAACAGTGCTTGACTCAAAGATATCCCATATCGGGTCTCCTCGGAGGTGGATTCACCGATCACGCCTATCCGCTTGAGTTCGTCGCTCTCACCGTCGGTTTTTTCAGCAGAGATCGCCAGTTGAGGCAGTAGCGCGGCACGGGCGATATTGTCGGTCTCGAGATTTGCCTGCATTTTGGCGCGAGCTGCGCGTATCAGAGGATCATTTTGCAGTGCCGATTGATAAATATCGGACAGCGAATCTGCAGCTCCCAAGCTGGGTAGGGTCGCCATTATCAGGGCGGCTAGCAGTTTGGAAGTTCCTTGAGTAATTATTTGCATACTGTCTCCATAGTTATTTTGATCGTTGCCGCAGTTGCCCAGCAGATGTAAGTCAAAGGCGCCAGATACTAATCTGGTGTATTCTAGCAGAGGCAGACAATGACTAGCAGTATTTAGTCATCCCTGAAAAAAGCCCTTTTTGCCCTAGGCTGTGTTGCACTGGGATTTCCGGTGCTCATGTACACTGCGCTCCAGCTTCTCATGCGCCTTGCTTGGAACAAAAACCTAAAACAAAAAATTCGCATTTTTCAGGCCCGACTATTTAGCCACTGAGTTTTGGCCCCTGTAATAACGCATAAACGAGTAGAAAGGTTTATATGGACAATCATGTTTTTGGTTCAAAAGACTTCACCATCGAACGCAGGGAAACGCTATTTAGCGGTTTTTTTCGCGTTGTAAAATACTATTTACGGCATCGCAAGTTTGATGGCGGCTGGACGCCGCTGTTGCAGCGAGAATTATTCCGGCGCGGTGATGCGGTGGGCGTTTTGCTTTACGATCCGGTCAACCACTTGGTTGGTCTAGTTGAGCAGTTCCGAATCGGCGCTCTCAATGAGCCCCACGGCCCCTGGCAGTACGAGTTGGTTGCCGGCATGCTTGAGGCGGGGGAGACGCCGGAGCAGGTGGCAGTCAGAGAATTACAGGAAGAAGCTGGCATTGAGGTAGAAAAATTGCTGCCCATCTGCGATTATTTGGTCAGTGCCGGCGGCACCGATGAAAAAATGTATCTATTCTGTGGCCTGTGCGACCTGCAGGGCAAAGGGGGGTTATTTGGTCTCGAAGATGAATCCGAGGACATAAAGTTTCACGTCTGGGACTATAATAAAGCCATGGAGACCCATCAATCGGGTAGCCTTAACAGTGCAGCGGCCACTATAGGTATGTTGTGGCTGCAACTCAATTATGGTCGCTTGGGAAAGCAGTTGGAATTGAAAAGCGCGGCGCAAACTGACTGAAAGCAGCCGTATAATGGTGAATTATTTTTGGAAATAGCTAAACAGTGTCATTGATTAATGAGCGCAGACATCAACTGGATCTCGCATCCCTGCACCGGGAATGTGAGCGCAATTACGGACGAATTAGGCGTCTGGTCGAGAGTTGCCAGCAGCTCGATGCGCAGTATTCAATACCCTGTTATCAGCGCTCGGTAGCCCAGTTGAGGGTGATTGAAGTCACTAAGTTCACCTCCACCCTGTCTATTGTTCTGGAAAAAGCCGGGCCTGAATGGCTACCCAATATTGCTCTCAAGGTGAGAGTTTATCGGGATGCCCGGATGGCAGAAGTGATTGAATGGTGTTCCGACAGGACCATTCCCTGGGCGTTGGTTGAGAAAAAAGGGCTACAGTCCCGTGATGAAAAATGGCAGTGGAACCTATTCTTTAGCGAATTGCTGGTGCAGGCACTGAGTCTGCGGGCACTGGAAGCCCAGAGCGGCTAGGGCATTGAGTGTCCTCAGACTGACCCAGGTCACTGATCTCCATCTGGGTCCGGATCCCGAGTTTGAAACTCGCGGTGTGGCGACCCTAGGTAGCTTTAAAGCAGTGTTGCAACAGATTGATCAGCAGGGGCGGGGCGCCGATCTGTTGCTGTTGACTGGCGATCTGGCCAGTGACTGCCAACCCGGGGCCTACCGCCAATTAAATCAGTTGCTCAAAGCTCAGGACCGCCGCGCCCTGTGGTTGCCGGGCAATCACGATGATGTCACCAGTATGACCCAATGCCTGCCTGATTATCCTCGCTGTATGACTTTTGAGAGCGGCAATTGGGGTATTCTAATGATCGACAGCTGCAAGCCAGGGGAACCTGGCGGCGAACTGTCCCAGTCCCAGTTACAGCGGGTTGCCGAGGGATTGCAGCAGCTGGCCGGCAAGTTTGTACTGGTGGCGATGCACCACAGTCCGGTGGATCTGCACAGCAAGTGGTTGGATCGGCATCGGATTGCCAATCGGCAGCAATTGCATCAACTTCTCAGTGCCCACGGTAATGTCAGAGCAGTGGTGTTTGGCCATGTTCATCAACAGTATGAGGGTGACTGGCAGGGTATTCCGGTCTATGCTGCGCCCTCCTCCTGTGTGCAGTTTGAACGTTTTTGTGACGAATTTGCACTCTCTGATCAGCCCCCCGGCTATCGCTATCTGGAACTGCACCCCGACGGACGCCTGATCACTACAGTAGCGTATTTAACCGTAAATTAAGCCGCGCTGTTTGACCCAGTGGGGTGCTGACAACGCAGTTTAATGACTTATAATGCGCATTGATTTTTAGGTTAACCGATTATGTCAACGCTGCTCTACCTGCATGGGTTTAACAGTTCCCCGCAGTCCAAAAAAGCAATACAGACCCAGCAATGGCTGGCGGATCATGCGCCCCAACTACAGTTCCACTGCCCGTCCCTACCGCCTTTCGCCAATCAAGTGATGACGCTACTGCAGGCGTTGATTGAAGAGATACTTCCGGCACCAGTTTACCTAGTGGGCAGTTCCATGGGTGGATTCTTTGCTACCTGTCTGGCCGAGCAGTATGATCTGCGGACTGTATTGATTAATCCAGCAGTCAATCCGGCGCGTGGTCTGCACAACTGGCTGGGGGAAAACCACAATTATGTCACCGGTGAACCCTGGACACTGTTGCCACAGCATATTGATGAATACGCCGCTCTCAACCCTGGAGAGCGTTTGCGCAGAAAAAACTACAAAGTCCTTTTGCAAACTGGGGATGAGGTTTTAGACTACCGTGATGCTGAACATCGCTACCGTGGATGCCAGGTGCTAACTGAGAAGGGTGGCGACCACAGCTTTATCGATTACCAGGCGCATTTGCCGGCCATCTATCGCTTTCTGACTGATGCCAAGAGAGAGAATAATCACAGCCAATGAGCAACTATAACGCACAAGATATTGAAGTTCTGACCGGCTTAGATCCGGTCAAAAAACGCCCCGGTATGTACACCGATACCAGTCGACCCAACCACTTGGCCCAAGAGGTGATAGATAACAGCGTCGACGAGGCGCTGGCCGGTCACGCGCGGCGAATTGATGTCACGCTGCACAGCGATGGCTCACTCTCAGTCTATGACGACGGCCGCGGTATGCCGGTAGATATGCATCCAGAGCAGGGATTACCGGGGGTTGAAGTGATTCTCACTACGCTGCACGCCGGGGGTAAGTTCTCCAATGAAAACTATCAGTTTTCCGGCGGTTTGCACGGGGTTGGCGTGTCGGTGGTCAATGCCCTGTCGAGCAAATTGGAAGTGGTGGTAAAACGCGAGGGCAAGGTTCATCAAATAAACTTTGCCAATGGCGACAAGACCTCTGATCTTGAGGTGATTGATAGCTGTGGTCAGCGCAACACTGGCACCCTGCTGCGCTTCTGGCCAGATGCGAGCTATTTTGACTCGGTGAAATTCAGTGTCTCCCGACTGCGTCATGTGCTGCGCGCCAAGGCAGTGCTGTGCAGCGGTTTAACTATCAGCTTCTACGACGAGAATACCCAAGAGAGTCTTGAGTGGTATTACGAGGATGGCCTCAAGGATTATCTGGCCGATGCACTGCGCGGTTGGCAGTTACTGCCTGCAGAGCCGTTTATTGGCAGTTTTGCCGCCGACAATGAAGCCGCGGATTGGGCGGTACAGTGGTTGCCCGAGGGCGGGGATCTGGTGCAGGAGAGCTATGTCAATCTGATACCCACTCCCCAGGGGGGGACTCATGTCAACGGCCTGCGCACTGGTCTCTTGGAGGCAATGCGCGAATTCTGTGAGTTTCGCAATCTATTGCCCCGGGGCGTTAAATTGACCCCAGACGATATTTGGGATCGCTGTAGCTTTGTTTTATCTTCAAAACTGTTGGATCCACAGTTCTCCGGTCAGACCAAGGATCGCCTCTCCTCCCGTGAGGTCGCTGCCTTTGTGTCCAGTGTAGTTAAAGACGCCTTTAGCCTGTGGCTCAATCAGCACACTGAGGAGGCAGAGAAGCTGGCCGAGCTGTGTATTCTCAGTGCCCAGCGGCGCATGCGCGCCAGCAAAAAAGTGGTGCGCAAAAAGGTTACTCAGGGCCCGGCACTACCGGGCAAACTGGCCGACTGTTCCAGTGATGAACCGGAGCGCTGTGAACTGTTTTTGGTCGAGGGAGATTCAGCCGGCGGGTCGGCCAAGCAGGCCCGCAACCGCGACAATCAGGCAATCATGCCGCTGCGCGGCAAGATACTTAACACCTGGGAAGTGGATTCCCAAGAGATCCTCAGCTCCCAAGAGGTGCATGATATCTCGGTGGCTTTGGGGGTGGACCCCGGTTTGGAGTCAGCCGATGAGCTGCGCTATCACAAGATCTGTATCCTCGCCGACGCCGACTCTGACGGCCTGCATATTGCCACCCTGTTGTGCGCCCTGTTTGTGCGCCACTTTCGGCCCCTGGTCAGCGCTGGTCATGTGTATGTAGCCATGCCGCCGCTGTTTAGGATTGATGTCGGCAAAGAGGTCTACTACGCCCTAGATGAAGCTGAGAAGCAGGGTATCCTCGACCGTATTCAGACTGAGGGCAAGCGCGGCAAGGTCAATGTGCAGCGCTTTAAGGGATTGGGGGAAATGAACCCGCTACAACTGCGCGAGACCACCATGGATCCAGATACCAGGCGCCTGGTGCAGCTAACGCTGGAGCCCGGCGACAACACCAATAATGTGTTGGATATGTTGTTGGCCAAGAAGCGCGCCTCCGACCGGCGCAGTTGGCTGGAGACCAAGGGTGATCTGGCGGATACCGCCGGTCTTTAAATTCAATTTGACCAGGTGCCAAGACATAAATAGGAAAAATAATGGATGAAGTAACCTTCAATAAACAGGGTCTTGAGAGCCGCTCCCTGAGTAGCTATACCGAGCAGGCCTACCTAGATTACTCCATGTATGTGATCCTCGACCGCGCTCTGCCCCATATAGGCGACGGTCTAAAGCCGGTGCAGCGGCGCATTGTCTACGCCATGAGTGAGCTGGGTCTTAAAGCCACCGCCAAGTACAAAAAATCGGCGCGTACTGTGGGTGATGTGATCGGTAAATTTCATCCCCACGGTGACAGCGCCGCCTACGAGGCGATGGTGTTGATGGCTCAGCCCTTTTCCTACCGCTATCCGCTGGTCGATGGTCAGGGCAACTGGGGCTCTCAAGATGATCCCAAATCCTTTGCCGCGATGCGCTACACCGAGTCCAAGTTGTCCAAATACGCCGAGTTACTGCTCTCGGAACTGGGGCAGGGAACGACCAATTGGCGGCCCAACTTTGATGCCTCGTTAGAGGAGCCGGAGATACTGCCTGCACGGGTGCCCAGCGTGCTGTTAAACGGCACCACGGGGATTGCGGTGGGCATGGCGACTGATATCCCGCCCCACAACCTCAATGAAGTGATAGATGCCAGTCTGCATCTGCTGGACAATCCCAAGGCCGATGTGCAGGAACTGAACCAGTTTATTAAGGGCCCGGATTTTCCCTCAGATGCCGAGATCATCACCCCGCGAGCGGATATTTTGAGCGCTTATGAAACCGGTCGCGGCTCGGTGAAAATGCGCGCGGTATGGGACCGCGAAGATGGCGATATTATAGTGAACGCCCTGCCATTTCAGGCCTCGGGTTCAAAGATTCTCGAGCAGATTGCCACCCAGATGCGCAATAAGAAACTGCCGATGGTAGCGGATTTGCGCGATGAGTCCGATCACGAGAATCCCACCCGGTTGGTTATTGTGCCGCGCTCCAATCGCATTGATATCCAAGCGTTAATGGACCATCTATTTGCCACCACCGATCTGGAGCGCAGTTACCGTATCAATCTGAATATTATCGGTGTGGATGGTCGACCGGCAGTGATGAACCTGCGTCGCATACTCAAGGAGTGGTTGAGCTTTCGCATTGATACCACTCGCCGGCGCTTGGATTATCGACTGCAAAAAGTAGAGAAGCGCCTACACCTTTTAGACGGGCTATTAATTGCGTTTCTAAATATTGATGAGGTGATCAATATAATTCGCAGCGAAGACGAACCCAAGCCGGCACTGATGCAGCGCTTCGGTCTCTCCGATCTCCAGGCCGATTATATTTTGGACACCAAACTGCGGCAGTTGGCACGCCTCGAGGAAATAAAAATTCGTGCCGAGCAGGACGAATTAACCCAGGAAAAGGCTGAGCTAGAGTTGCTGCTGAGCTCCGATGCTCGGCTGAAGACTCTGGTTAAAAAAGAACTCAAAGCCAGTGCCGAGGAATATGGCGATGCTCGCCGCTCTCCCCTGACAGAGCGCGGCGAGGCGCAGGCATTTAGTGAGAAAGATCTGCTCACCGCTGAACCCATTACCGCCGTGCTTTCGGATAAGGGCTGGCTGCGCGCTGCCAAAGGCCATGATATCGACCCCAGTACACTGAACTATAAATCCGGTGATAAGTTTCTCGCCGCCGCCTGCGGACGCAGCAACCAGAATCTGTTTATACAGGACAGCACGGGTCGCTACTACGCACTGCCGGCTCATACCCTCCCCTCCGCCAGAGGTCAGGGCGAACCGGCCACTGGTCGTCTCAATCCGCCCTCCGGTGCACTGTTTACCGATCTCTTGATGGGTGCCAACGACCAGCAGGTGCTGATGGGCACTGATGCCGGCTATGGCTTTGTCACCACCATTGGCGACTTGTACACCAAGAACAAGGCCGGCAAGGCGGTGGTAAGCATTCCCAAGGGCGCGCGTATTCTCAGTCCCAAAATGGTATCTGACAGCGGCGCACTAATTGCCGCGGTGAGCAATGAGGGGCGGCTTTTGGTCTTTCCTCTCAGTGAGCTGCCTCAGTTATCCCGCGGTAAAGGCAATAAAATCATCAATATTCCCAGCTCCCGACTTCAGGCCCGTGAGGAGTTTGTCGTGGATTACGGCGTAATTGCTGAGGGTGGCTCCTTAGTGGTTCACTCCGGCAAGCGCTATTTGGTGATGAAATCTAAGGACTTGGAACACTACCGCGGGGAGCGCGGCCGCCGCGGTCACAAGCTGCCGCGGGGATTTCAGAAGGTAGATCGGCTGGCAGTAGAGTAACTCGGCGGTCTGATGCAAACGGATGGCTATAGACCCTAAACCATAGGCCTCAGCTAGCTCCGACGGCGTAGCCAGCGGATGGGGTCCACCGGTGAACCCTGTCGACGAATTTCAAAATACAGTGCTGGACTGGTCAGACCGCCGGTATTGCCGGCTCGCGCGACTATTTCGTCACTTTGGATCCAGGCGCCAGTGTCCTTGAGTAATACCTCATTGTGGGCATACAAACTCATATAGCCATCGCCATGATCGACAATAATCAGCAGGCCAAAGCCGCGTAGATAGTTGGAGAATACCACGCGGCCGTGATGTACCGCTTTGACTGGATTTCCCGACTTCGCTTTAATCAGCAACCCCTGCCAGCGCAAGTCACCGGCGCGGCGGCTGCCAAAACCCTGAGACACAGAGCCTTTCACTGGCCAGCGCAGTTTGCCCTTGCTAGACGAAAAAGAGGGGTAGTCAGTGGGCGGCACCAGTTTGGCCGCAGCCCGCTCCACCGTATTAATCAGTGCCTGAAGTTCATCCCGCTGTGCCTGCAGGTTGAGTAACTGCTGTCGACCGCTGAGAAGTTGCTGCTGAACCTGTTGCAGTGTAGCGGTGCGATTATCCAAGGTAGCGACTAGGGCTTTTCGCTCTGCTTCTAAGGTTTTTTTCGATTTGGCCAGCGTGATCTTGTGTTTGTTAATGGTTTCCTCAAGGGCAGTCAACTGGTCGATATCGGCTTTAAACCGCTCTATTTTTTCCGAGCGCGCCGCCAACAAATAGTCGTAATATTTAAATACCCGTGCCAGTTTTTGTGGATCCTGCTGATTGAGTAACAGTTTAATCGGCTCTTCGCTGCCGGTTTTGTGAGTCACGCGGATCTGCTCGGCAATTGCTGAACTCTGCTGTGCGATATCTCGCCGTAACTGCTGTTTAGTCTCAGCCAGCTCCGCCAGCTCGCGCTCAGTATCTGCTATCTCAGCCCGAGACTGGCGAATATTACTGTTTACCCTGCTGGCTTCAAGTTCAATCGTCTTTAGTTGTTGTTGCAGATTATCTTTCTCGCCACGCTGGCGTTGCAGTTTGTTTTCCAGGGTTGAGATCGCCTGTTTTAGCTCGGTCAGTTGGGCCTGTTGTTCACTGTCTGCAATCACTGCAAAACTGGCCCAGAGACCGCCGGTCAACAGTAGAGCTTGGGCCAGGGGTCGAATAAAAGGCTGGATATATGGTATGAGAGCCTGAGGACGGTTAATTAACCAGTAGTTCGGGAGGAGCGAGCGAAAGCAGGGGTTAATCATCGCAGGATAAGAGAACGACCGCTCATCTCCTCGGGCTGATCCAAGCCCATCAGCGCCAGTAGGGAGGGCGCTATATCCGCTAGCGAGCCGTCACTGTCCAAGCTGATTGACTGTGGGCCGGAATAGACTAGGGGCACCGGCAAGGTGGTATGCTGGGTGTGAGGCTGATTGCTGGTATCGTCAAACATCTCCTCCACATTGCCGTGATCGGCAGTGATCAGCACCTGCCCACCCTGCTCGGCGACCGCCTCCAGCACCTGTTTGAGACAGCCATCCACCACTTCCACTGCCTTGATTGAGGCCTCAAAATCGCCGGTATGACCCACCTGATCGCAGTTGGCGTAGTTGCAGATAATGCAGTCAAACTTGCCAGACTGAATCGCTTCCACTAGTTTTTCGGTGACCTCGGGAGCACTCATCTCCGGCATCTGATCGTAGGTACTGACTTGGGGTGAGGGCACCAGTATGCGCTCCTCACCCTCAAACAGCGCCTCGCGGCCGCCACTAAAGAAAAAGGTTACATGGGCGTATTTCTCGGTTTCGGCAATACGCAACTGCTGACAGTTATTGTTGGACAGATGTTCGCCGAGGGAATTGACCAAGTTTTCCGGGGGGTAGGCACAGGGCACGTTGAGATTGGCTTCGTACTCAGTGGCCATCACAAAACTGCTGAGGTCGGGCACTCGTCGGCGGGCAAACCCATCAAATTCTCCATCTACCAGCGCATGGGAAATCTGTCGTGCGCGGTCGGGGCGGAAATTCATAAAGATGATTGCGTCGCCATCGTCCACAGTTGCCGCTGACTGACCATCGGCAACAACCCTGGTAGCTCGGACAAATTCATCGTTTTCATCGCGATCATAGGCTGCCTGCAGGGCGCTCAGGGGGTCCTTGGCACGATATTCTGCGATACCGTCAGTGATCAGCTCGTAGGCAGATTGCACGCGATCCCAACGGTTGTCGCGATCCATGGCATAGAAGCGGCCGATAATTGAGGCAATGGCGCCAACACCCAATTTCTCGCACAGCGCCTGAGTTTTCTCGAGACTCTTTTCGGCACTGCGGGGTGGACAGTCGCGACCGTCCAAAAAGGCGTGGATATAGACCTTCTGGGCACCGCGTTGTACTGCCAGTTCCAGCATGGCGTTGATATGATCCTCATGGCTGTGGACACCACCCGGGGACAGTAGACCCAGAATATGCACTGCCTTGTCGGCAGACACTGCTTTATCTATCGCCTCACAGAACGCTGGGTTGGCAAAGAAGTCGCCATCGGCAATCGCCTTGTTGATGCGGGTAAAGTTCTGGTAGACCACTCTGCCGGCGCCTAGGGTCATATGTCCCACTTCCGAATTGCCCATCTGGCCTTCCGGGAGTCCCACCGACATCCCCGAGGTATGCACCAGGGTTTTCGGATTGTTTTGCCACAGGTCCTGCCATACGGGCGCCTGAGCGGCGTTGACGGCATTGTATCGATCGCTGTCGCTGTGGCCAAAGCCGTCAATGATAATTAGAACTGTCGGGGACTTTTGACTGGGCATAGTTTGATGCTTAACTGGAATTTAGGTTACGATTTTAAAGATTAGTTAGACTTTAAGCTACGCCAGAGCATAAAAAATCACAAATTTTCCAGTTGCTCCCAGCGCTGATAGCAGTGATCAAGCTGCTGTTGGCATTCTTTGAGCAGGTTCTCAGTCTCTTGGATTTGCTGCCGCTCGCCGCGGTAGAAGTCGGGTTGACAGATCTGCTCGGAGATTTGAGCGATCTGGTTTTCCAGAGACTCGATCTGCTGCGGTAGGTTGTCCAACTCCCGTTGGTCTTTGTAAGACAATTTGGTTGCCGTCTTTTTCGCCCGCTGGTCCGCCGGTTGGGTTTTTTTGACTGTGTCCGACTGGGTATTGCGCTGGCGCAGCCAGTCATTGTAACCACCCACATAGTGTTTGATCACACCACTGCCCTCAAAGGCCAGCGTGCTGGTGACCACATTGTCTATAAATGCACGGTCGTGACTGACCAAAATCACTGTGCCCTGATAGTTGATCAGCAGTTCTTCCAATAGATCGAGGGTATCCATATCCAAGTCATTGGTGGGCTCATCGAGAATCAACATATTAGAGGGCTGGATAAACAGTTTAGCCAGTAACAGGCGATTGCGTTCACCACCGGACAGTGCTTTGACCGGCTGGCGACAGCGCTCTGGCGCGAATAAAAAATCCCGCAGGTAGCTGACAACATGACGGGACTTGCCGCCTATATCCAACATATCGCGGCCGCCGGATACATTGTCTTGCACCGATTTTTCCTCATTGAGCGCCGAGCGATATTGATCAAAATAGGCGACACTCAGGTTGGTGCCAGTCACAATCTTGCCGGCATCAGGTGCCTGCTCCCCCAACAGTAATTTAATCAGGGTTGTCTTGCCGACCCCGTTGCCACCAATCAAGCCAACCTTGTCACCGCGCTGGATTAGACAGGAAAAGTTATCAATCAGTGGTTGGTTGTTGTCAAAGGCAAGGCGCAGATTTTGCGCCTCCATCACAATCTTGCCGGACTTCTCCGCCTGTTGGATTTTGATGGTTGCTTTACCCTGGCGTTTGCGGCGTTCAGCATACTCAATACGCATGGCCTCTAATGCGCGCACCCGACCCTCATTGCGAGTGCGCCGCGCCTTGATGCCCTCCCTGATCCAGGCCTCCTCTTGGGAGAGGCGTTTATCAAACAGCGCATTGTGTTTGTCTTCGGTATCCAGCAGGGCTTGTTTGCGTTTGAGATAAGTGCCGTAGTTGCAGTTGAATTCGCTTAATTTGCCGCGGTCTATCTCAATAAAACGGGTTGCCAACTTGTCCATAAACTGACGGTCGTGACTGATAAATAGTAGGGCTGCCTCCCATTTCAGCAGAAACTGCTCCAACCACTGAATCGCCTCGATATCCAGGTGGTTAGTGGGCTCATCCAGCACGAGCAAATGGGGATCACAAACCAGGGCGCGGGCCAGTAGCACACGGCGTTTATAGCCACCGGACAGATCGCTGATATCGCTGTTGGGATCAAGTCCCATCTTGGTGATTATGGCCTCGACTCGACTGTTGATATCCCAGCCATCTACTTGGTCCAGTTGGGCCTGACAGGCCTCTAGGTCATGCATTAACTGTTCACTGGGATTTTTTGCCAGATCGGCGCTCAGCCGGTGATAGCGTTGCACCAGCTCGCCCTCAGTCCCGAGGCCAGCGGCGATCACTTCAAATACACTGCCCCGAGTGTCGAGGGGAACCGCCTGCTCCAGCTGCGCTATTCTGACACCGTTGGCGTACTTGACCACCCCATCATCGGCGGTAATCTGACCCGTGAGGATTTTTAATAGGGTGGATTTACCGGCGCCATTGCGGCCGATCAAGCAGACGCGCTCACCGCGTTCGATGGAGAAACTGACCTGATCAATCAGCGGCGGCTGACCATAACTCAGGTAGATATCCTGCAGGGTAACCAGTGCCATAATCTATCCACCGATGAGTTTTTGCATTTTATACAGTATCAATGCCAACGGGAGTTCCAAAAGGTTTTACTAATAGGATCAATTTAGGTAGCAGTGTCATCGAGCCCAATAGCGCAGTGGTCATTGCCAGTCCAGTCAACAGTCCAAAGTAAATTGAGGGGATAAAGTTAGACAGGGCAAGAATTGAAAAGCCGACAATTATGGTAATTGCAGTATAGAACAGCGCTTTGCCAATACTGGCATGGGCGCGGTGCATAGAGGCGATATAGTTGCCATCCACTGCAAATTCTCGCTTAAATCTGGTGATATAGTGAATGGCGTGATCCACGCCTATACCCACGGTGATAGCGGCAATGGTAATGGTCATCATATCGAGGGGAATGGCAAAAATCCCCATGCCACCCAGCACGGTGCCAGCCGCTAGAAAATTGGGGATAATCGCTATCAGAGAAATCTTCAGTGATCGAAACAGCACCAAGAACATCAGCATAATACCTACAAACACCGCCCCCAAGGTCATAATCTGGGATTGGAATAGACTCTGCAACATATTGTTGTATAGCACCAACAAACCGGTAAAACGGATACCCTCTGGGGCAAAGCCCACTTCATTGACGATAAAGGTTTCAATTTTAGTCAACAGTTCCGCGCGATTAACGCCGGCGGTCTCCATAATCCGCAGTTGAATACGGGTTTCATCGATAGACTCGATAAGATAGGGCGCCACTAGCTGCCGATAAATATCCTCACTGAGGCTTTGGCGCATAAAGGCGATTTCAAAGTCATTGAGTCTGTGGCCCATCAGATCAGCGGCTACCTGATTAATCTGCACCAGAGAGCTCACTTTGCCTATCTCTGGCTGAGCATCCAAAAAGGCGGTGAGTTTTTCCAGATCTCTGAGACCGGTGGAGGAAAACCAGTAGCTATCGCTCAGTGCACTGGGTGAATCTTCTTCCCCTTCATCAAAGCCATCCAGATCAGCGTACTCATCTTCCTCAGCAAAATCTTCAAAACCATAGTCATCATCGCTGCCGTACTCGTCATCAAAGTCGCCAAACTCAAGGTCTGCCTGCCCATCTGTCAATGGCGCAAAGCTGGGCGCCTGCAGAATAATATCCAGCGGGGTGGTGCCGCCCAGAGCAGTGTCTATGACCTCCATGCCGCGGTAGATCTCGGTGTCACTGCGGAAGTAATCAATAAAGCGGTTTTCCACCTGGAGTCGAGAAATGCCATAAATAGATGTGGCTCCCAACAGCAGCGACAGCAATATCACCAGCCAGCCGCGGTGTTCGGTAAATCGGGCAAACTTGGCGGTTACCACGGCGCTGTTATCAGTGGCGGTTGTGCCACTGGGCTTGCCCACTAGCATCATCCCGGCCGGAATCACCACAAAGGCAACCAACAGGGCAATGCTGATCCCCAGGGTCATCATCCAACCAAAATCTATCACTGGACGAATATTGCTCACCACCAGAGACACAAAGGCGACAATAGTTGTCAGCACCGTGTACAGGCAGGGTTTAGCCATGGAGCGAACCGTTTCGGTGACCAAATGACGCTGTTCGGCATGGGGATTCGCGGCTTGCAGCTCGCGGTAACGCACCACCAGATGGATAGTCAGTGCCAGGGTAATAATCAGCAACAGGGAGACGAAGTTAGAGGAGATTACTGTCAGTCGCCAGTCAACCCAGCTCAACAGTCCAAGGACAATTAGTAGACACAG
>Ga0213865_10001067_pt1 | contig 18073 bp, 14 predicted proteins | sample PICome_6_FD_160100 | JGI IMG/M metagenome (GOLD analysis project Ga0213865, IMG submission 160100) | Coastal seawater microbial communities near Pivers Island, North Carolina, United States - PICO282 | ecosystem: Environmental > Aquatic > Marine > Coastal | place: USA: North Carolina...
TCAAAATGGGAGTTGAGGTTTGTATGCGCAGGGTATCGCTCAAATGTAAAACGCCTGTGATGCTAGGGGATATGGTGAGAGAATCCCCTTCTGCCTTCCGAATTTGATGTGTGCGTTGAACCTTAAGCGTGTCACGGCGGATGTCGAACTGCAAAGAGTCGGCTTTGAGCTTGTTGTACCAAACATAGAGGGTGTCTGTTTCTTTATCAAAAGTTTGTATGGTTTGCACACTGTCGGGAAGGTTAAGCGGAAGTACTTCCAAACCAGTTGGGTCGCCGTAATAACCAAGCCCGATTCGATTTTGACCTGCTTGAAAGACGCGTCCCAATGAAAAGTCGGTTTGTTCTCGAAACAAATCCAAATGAAACAAGCTGTCTGTGGGCAAGTCGATAAAATCATTGGTAAAAGCGATATCATCAATGTTTTGATCGAAAGTGTAGTTGTTTGCGATGTCCTTTTGGGCGATGAGTAAATAGCGTCCAGCGCGGACATTTTCAATTTCAAAAACCGCCAAACTGTCGAGCGTGTTGGAGAGGTAGTCGGGTGGACGGTTATAGATGAGGGAATCGGTATAGGTGCTATCGACAGCATAGAGCATCACAGACACAAAGTTTTTGGCCTCTCTACCAAAGGCATTCCCAATCGTACCACGCACTTGAAGGGAATCGACATAGTCCCCTGTAGAGAAGACGTAGCGTAAATACGGATATGGATTTCCCTCGTTGTTATCGACGATGCTTTGCCCAAAATTAAAATTATAGGTTGTGTTTGAACGCAGCGAATCCATAAGTTCGATTTGCACATACTTGGCGGCAGTGCTTTGTGGTGAAATGATATAGGCAGCCGGATCGAGTGGTGGAGAAATAATGAGTTGTTCATTGAGTTTATTGAGTTTTACATACTCGTCAAAATACAGTCGAATGCGATCCTCACGAAACTGTGTTGCGTTCAGTTCGGGAACTGCGCGCAACAAAACTGGCGGAGTTTCGTCCTCGGGCCCACCAGTGGGATTTCCACGCTTTGCACATTGCACAAACAACAGCGCGATCAAGCTCCACAAAACCAGTGAAAAGAGATGTCTCATCAACTACAAAGAAACGACTATTTTCAGGACTAAGGAAGGGGAGACTTGGCAAATGCGATGGTAGCTACAGAAACCTGTACACCCTCAATCTGCAATAAGCAGTTTGCTGCCTCAGAAAGGGTGGTTCCCGTTGTGATCACATCATCGACCAGCAGCAAATGCTTTCCAGCAAAAACAGAAGAATCGACAACCGAAAAGGCATTCTTGATCTGTGCAGCCCGTTGGTGAGTGTTGAGACGAACCAAGGTTTTTGTGGCCTTATGCCGGATTAAATTTTGGGGAACATAGTCGATTTGAAGTTGCTTGGCAAGCTGTTGTCCAAATTGCGAAACTTGGTTGTAGCCCCGTTGTCGTTGCCTGCGTTTGTGTAAGGGGATGGGTACAATAAGGTCGCATGATAAAAAGGGACTATTGACGAGCTTTTGCCCGAGTTGTGTTCCAAAGAAATTCCCGAGCTGTTCTCTGTTCATGTATTTCAGTTGGTGAATGAGCTGTTGAACGAGCCCTTGTTGTTCAAAATAAAATAAAGATGTTGCATAAGAAATGGGGGCGAGTTGTTGAAGTAGCTGGATGAGGGGATTTGAGTTGCTGAGATGGGAATTGGTTGCTGGCAGTTCGCTCAAGCAATGTAGACAAAGGGTGGTTTTGGGGGGTATCACCCTGCGACAACCAAGGCAGTAAGACGGGAAAAGGGTATGGATCAAGTCATCAAAAAGTGTAGGCATGAGGCATCAATTGGTCATTCAATTTACAAAAGAAAGCTTATTTTTGCGCCATGTCTGAAACCGACCAGTTTAAAAAAGTGATTGCCCATGCCAAAGAATATGGCTTCGTCTTTCCGTCGAGCGATATTTATGATGGGCTGAGTGCCGTATATGATTATGGGCAACAGGGCGTACTGCTCAAAAATAACATTCGCAACTATTGGTGGAAATCCATGGTGCAACTCAACGAGAATATTGTTGGACTAGATGCTGCCATTTTTATGCATCCCACAACTTGGAAAGCGTCGGGGCACGTAGATGCCTTTAACGACCCATTGATTGACAATAAAGACTCCAAAAAACGCTATCGTGCCGATGTGTTAATCGAGGATTATATCGCCAAACTGGAAGGGAAAATCGAAAAAGAAGTCAACAAAGCGGCCAAGCGTTTTGGGGATGCCTTTGACAGGGAGCAATTTGTATCGACAAATCCACGTGTAGTTGGCTATCGAGAAAAGGCAAGCGCAATCAGCGCTCGTATGGCCAAGTCTTTAGAAGCCGAAGATCTTGCTGACGTCAAAGCACTTATCGAAGAATTGGAAATTGTGTGTCCGTTTTCTGGTTCAAAAAACTGGACGGATGTCAAGCAATTCAACTTGATGTTTGGTACCAAGCTCGGCGCTTCTGCCGATCATGCAACCGATCTCTACCTACGCCCAGAAACAGCCCAAGGGATTTTTGTAAACTTTTTGAATGTACAAAAATCCGGACGTATGAAAATCCCCTTTGGGATTGCCCAAACTGGAAAGGCCTTTCGCAACGAAATTGTAGCACGTCAGTTTATCTTTCGTATGCGAGAGTTTGAGCAAATGGAGATGCAATTTTTCATTCCTCCGGGGACACAAAAAGAGTGGTATGACCATTGGAAAAAAACCCGCCTCAACTGGCATTTGTCTTTGGGAATGGGCGAGGAAAACTATCGATTTCATGACCATGAAAAACTGGCGCACTATGCCGATGCTGCCTGTGATATTGAGTTTAAATTTCCATTTGGATTCAAAGAACTCGAGGGAATCCACTCTCGAACGGATTTTGACTTGGGCAGCCATGAAAAGTACGCGGGTAAAAAACTACAGTATTTTGACCCCGAGCGCAATGAAAGTTATACACCCTATGTACTGGAAACTTCAATCGGACTGGATCGAATGTTTTTGGCGGTGCTTTCTCATAGCTTGCAAGAGGAGCAACTCGAGGACGGGAACTCACGGACGGTACTGCGATTACCAGCTGTTTTGGCCCCCACGCAAATTGCGATTTTACCCTTGGTAAAAAAGGATGGTTTGCCAGATCTTGCCCGTGATGTGGTTGCAGATTTAAAATGGGATTACTCGACAGCTTATGACGAGAAAGATGCTGTTGGGCGTCGATACAGACGACAAGACGCGCTCGGAACACCATATTGTGTTACGGTTGATCACCAAACCTTGGAAGACCAAACAGTTACCCTACGCGAAAGAGACTCCATGGAGCAAATCCGGGTGGCAATTAAAGAGTTACCCCAACTGCTGGACGCAAAATTGAATCTCAAGAATTGGTTGACAAACCCTAAAGATTAGTATCTCTTTCCGATGGAAAACCCCAATCGAAGATGAGCTTCTGGGTTACGGTCACTTGAACCGTGACTATCCAAATATCTGCCAACTCCGATAAAAGGCTCAAAAGTATATCCAGACCGGGTAATCCACTTCCGACCGATCGTAGCACCGACTGAAAAGCGAAAGATATTGTCCCGATCATCAAAGTCATCATAATATACATCGTAGAGATCGTTATCATCCATATCTTTGGCAGAGGCAAAAGAACCAAACAACTCCACAAAAAGCCCCTTAGCACCGTAATCTCTTCGGTTTAAAAAATACAGTCTGTAATAAGGCGAAATCGCAAAACGGCGCTGCACGATATCAGAACTGAGATTGTCAGAAAAATTGATAAATAATCCTGTTCCATAGCTGGAATTTTCATCGATAATTCTTTCGTAATACCCATGGAAACCAGGGAGAACAAGCAAGTCAAAAAAGTTGACCCTTAATTCGTTGTTTCCAAAAGAATCAGCAGCCTCAAAAGAAGAGTCTTTAACGATCTCAACTTTGATTACCTTTTCCTCTTCTTGCTCTTGAGTAATTGAAGGTACTTCAGGAACAGCTGGCACTTCTTGTTCTTGGGCATTCATTGCGGCAAGCATAAAAAAAATGGGTATAAATGACAGTGTTTTTTTCATTTTTTGGTTCTAAGATTAAAACAAAAATATAAAATTGTATCGTGACTTTGTATTTTAGCAAGCATGAAGATCATCTCCTATAACCTCAATGGCATCCGCGCAGCGCTGCGTAAAGATTTTTTAGCTTGGCTACAAGCAGCTTCCCCCGATGTCCTTTGCCTACAAGAAATCAAAGCCACACCCGATCAATTTGATCCAAGTGTGTTTAAAGAATTGGGGTATCACCACAACTTTTGGTATCCCGCCCAAAAAAAGGGATATAGCGGAGTGGCGGTATTGTGCAAGCAAGAGCCAAACAAGGTGGTCTATGGCACCGGCATCGACTATATGGACAATGAAGGGCGCAACCTCCGCGTTGATTTCGACGGGGTATCGGTCATGAGCTTATATCTGCCTTCGGGAACCAATCCCGAGCGTTTGGCGTTTAAGTTTACCTATATGGATGACTTTCAAACCTATATCAATGAACTCAAAAGCGAATATCCCAATTTGGTGATTTGCGGAGACTATAACATCTGCCACGAAGCCATCGACATCCATGATCCCGTGCGAAACGCCAAGGTTTCTGGCTTTTTGCCTGAAGAACGTGCTTGGCTAGATGGATTTATCAAACAGGGCTTTACTGATTCGTTCCGTCATCTCAACGAAGACCCTCACCACTATAGCTGGTGGAGCTACCGTGCCAATGCTCGTGCCAATAATAAGGGTTGGCGCATCGACTACGCCATGGTGTCCGAACCCCTGACCAAACACATAGAAAGAGCGTTTATCTTGCCCCAAGCTGTCCATTCTGACCACTGTCCTGTTGGCGTCACTTTGAATATGGATTTATGAAATACACCACTTTACCTCACTCGGACGTCCGTGTGAGTAAAATCTGTTTAGGCACCATGACTTGGGGCAATCAAAACTCCCAAGCGGAGGGTTTTGAACAAATGGATTACTCGCTCGAAAAAGGGATCAATTTTTTTGATACAGCCGAACTTTATCCTGTGCCTGCAAGTGCCGACACCTATGCCGAAACGGAGCGTATCATTGGCAATTGGTTTGCCTCACGAAACAATCGGGAACAAGTGGTTTTGGCCACCAAAATCGCAGGGCCAGGGGCCTATACCGCACACATTCGAACCACAGGGTTTTCTCCCGAAAGTATCCAACAGGCCTTAGACGGGAGCTTGCAACGACTTCAGACCGACTATATCGATTTGTATCAGTTGCATTGGCCAGAAAGAAACTCCAACTTTTTCGGTTCTCTTGGATATAAACCAGACGAAAATGAAGAATGGGAAGACAACTTTCGTGAGATTTTAGAAACCCTTGACGATTGTATCAAAGCAGGTAAAATCAGACATATCGGGCTATCCAATGAGTCTCCTTGGGGAGCGATGAAGTACCTCGCCCTTTCTGAATTTGCAAACCTACCTCGTATGAAAACGATTCAAAACCCATACTCTCTTCTCAATCGAAAGTTTGAAGTCGGCAATGCCGAAGTTGCTCACCGTGAGCAGTTGGGGCTATTGGCCTATTCGCCCATGGCTTTTGGGATTTTGTCGGGAAAGTATCGCAATGGAAAACTTCCAGAAAATAGCCGTCTTCAACTTTTTCCCAGAATGGCACGATACAACAGTGAGGAGTCTCTTCAAGCGACGGAGCTTTACGCTGCCATTGCTGACAAGCACGGCTTGTCTTTGGCACAAATGTCATTGGCTTTTGTGACCGACCAACCCTTTGTGATTTCCAATATCATCGGGGCGACAACCATGGTGCAACTGCGAGAAAATATCGCTTCGGCATCGCTGACATTATCAGAAGAAATTCTAGATGAAATCGACGCAGTGCACAAGCAATTTTCTAATCCGGCGCCTTAGAACAACAACTCCACCAATCCACGGATATTGTCGAGTGCAATTACTTTGAGCTTGGAGGTGGGGAGTTTGCTTTTTTGCGCGACGACTAGGGTTGTAAAACCGAGTTTTTCGGCTTCTTGAATGCGTTGCTCCACACGGGGGACGTTGCGCAGTTCGCCAGAGAGCCCAACTTCAGCAGCAAAGCAATATTTTTCGGGGATAACCACGTCCAAGCTACTTGAAAGTATGGCAGCAGCCACTGCCAAATCGAGAGCGGGATCTTCAATGCGAATGCCCCCTGCGAGGTTGAGAAATACGTCTTTAGCGCCGAGCTTAAACCCTGCACGCTTTTCCAAAACCGCCAACAACATATTGAGTCGTTTGACATTAAAGCCCGTACTGCTTCGTTGTGGCGTGCCATAGACCGCCGAACTCACCAAGGCCTGACACTCAATCAGCATGGGGCGCATGCCCTCTAAGGTAGCTGCAATGGCATGCCCACTCAAATTGCTACTACTGCTTGAAATCAAGAGTTCACTTGGATTTTCGACGATGCGCAAACCTTTGGATTCCATTTCATAAATCCCCAATTCTGCTGTGGAGCCAAAGCGGTTTTTGGGGGTGCGCAAGATGCGATATAGATAATTTCGATCTCCCTCGAAATGCAAGACTACATCGACCATGTGTTCAAGGATTTTAGGACCGGCTATCATCCCATCTTTGGTAATATGCCCAACCACCAATACGGGGATATGCATTTGCTTGGCAAATCGTTGCAATGCGGAGGTGCACTCACGAACTTGCGATACACTGCCCGCACCACTATCGATCAGATCGGTTTGGAGGGTTTGTATCGAATCGACAATAAGGAGTTTGGGTTTGAGTGTGTTGGCTTGGGTCAGGATTTGCTCTACATTGGTTTCGTTGAGCAAAAAGCACTCCGAATTCCCATTGTTCATTCGGTTACTTCTCAACTTGATTTGCGTTAAACTCTCTTCTCCAGAGACATAAAGCGTGGGGTAGTTGACCTGCAGAGCGAGCTGTAACAGTAGGGTGGACTTGCCAACCCCTGGTTCTCCCGCCAACAAGACCAATGAGCCTGGAACGACGCCACCACCCAAAACCCGATCCAATTCGGCATCGCCTGTGGCCAGACGCGCTTGCTGACTTTCAGAAACTTCCGCAAGGGGGACTGGAATGCTAACTTGTGAGTTGGCAGGTGCTTGCCAAGCTTCGGTCTTTGGTTTTTGCAGTACTTCTTCGACTATGGTGTTCCATTCCTTACAGGCATGACATTGCCCTTGCCATTTACTGTACTGCGTACCACAATGTTTACAAAAAAAAGCGGTTTTTACTTTTGCCATCTTCCCCCGAAAGATACTTATTTTTTTCTGTTGAAAACAGGGAGGAATACAAAAGATAAACCACCAAATAGAAGAATCATAAGCGTCTGCGTAGACCAAGCAATCCACCCATAGGCCAGAGCCATTTCATAGGACATGCCATAGTGGCTAAGCACCGCTGCAACAGCGATGGGATACAAACCAATACCACCATTGGTAATGACGATAGAAAGCCCTCCAGCGACAAAGCCAATCAGGGCAACTTGCGGACTGAGCAGTGCAGCCTCGGGCAAGGAAAATTGAATCGCCCAAAACATCAGGACATACATCAGCCAGATAAAGAGAGTATGTGCCCAAAACGCAAATGCATTCGGAATCGACCGTATGGAGACAATCCCTTGAACGATATTGAGAAAAAAGTCTTTGATTCGAGCGAGGTATGGGAATCGTTTGGTATTAATCAGAAAGGGAAACGCCATGATCGCCACCACCAATCCGATAAAAATCCCAAAGCTGACGAGGAGAACCTTTGAGCCGCCAAGTTGCTCCTGCACCCAATCACCACCCATATACATGGCTGAAAAAACCAGTAACATCATCATCACAAGGTCAATAACTCGTTCACTAATCACGGTTCCCAATCCCTTGGAAAAGGGAATTTTTTCATAGGCCGAAATGACCGTAACCCGAAGAACATCGCCAGATCGGGGGATGCCGAGGTTGGATAGATAATTGACCAAAACGGCACCAGTTAGGTTGATAAAGCTCGGGTGGTAGCCCAAGGGATTGAGTAGAAATTTCCAACGGTATGCACGTGAGATATGGCTCAGTGCTCCAAAAACTATCGAAATCAGTATCGGTATGGGATGAGCTTGTTCAATATAGGACCAAATCAGTGTGCGTTGATCGGCAGTAATTGTGCTGAGGGAATAATAAATTAGAAAAACCCCGAGGCCAAGTGGGATCAGGTTTCGTAAGGCAGAAATAAAAGATTTTGACAAAACTAACGTAGTGTGTTGGTCTGGGTATCGGGAAAGATAATATTGGGCTGAAAGCTTTTGGCTTGTTCAGGGGTCATTTGCGCATAGCTGATAATGATGACAATATCCCCTTTTTGTACCTTTCGGGCTGCGGGACCATTGAGGGTGATTTCTCCACTTTCCTTCACACCTTGAATTACATAGGTTTCCAAACGCTCGCCATTGTTGATGTTAACGACCTGTACTTTCTCACCAGCGACCAAATTTGCTGCATCCATCAACACAGGGTCGATGGTGATGCTTCCGACATAGTCCAGTTCAGCGCCAGTAACGGTGACACGATGAATTTTGGATTTGAGTACTTCGATTGTCATGGCGCAAATATACTCAATTGAGAGACATATTATCAATCAATCGGATATCGTCAACGACAACCGCAATAAAGGCACGGTATGATACGCCATCCTTCTTAGAATTCGCTGTCTGCAAGTTGTGTTCTGCAGCAATTTCAAAATAGTCAAGCTCAAAAGCGGGGGTTTTGGAGAGTTTTTGAACAACCATCTCTTTGAGGTCATCGATAGCATGAGATGAAAAGTTCGATTTGGTCCATTGCAAAAGCTCATAAATCAGTTTGGCTTCCTCTCGTCGCTCAGGTGTCAGGCGACGATTCCGTGAGCTCATCGCCAAGCCATTTTGCTCTCGGACAGTTGAAGAACTGCAAATGCGAATTCCCATCGGTTGTGCAAGGAGCGAGACAATTTGCAACTGCTGAAAGTCTTTTTGACCAAAATAGGCCACATCGGGCTGGATTAGTGTAAATAAGCGCTCAACCACCGTGGCAACCCCATCAAAATGCCCAGGTCTGTGCAGGCCCTCCATGGGTTTGTCCAAACCTTGTAAATCATATTTTTTTACAGCAGCCCCATCTGGATAGATCGTTTCAACGCTGGGAACAAACACACATATATTGGGATCAATTGCTTGAATTTTTTGTAGATCAGTATCGATAGAGGAGGGGTAATTGTCCAAGTCCATTTTGTTGTCAAATTGCGTTGGATTGACAAAAATGGTAACAAAGGTTACGCGATTCTCTTCAACTGCTTGTGCGATAAGCCGCAGATGCCCCTCGTGTAACGAACCCATGGTTGGAACCAAGCCCCAACTACGATGCATGCGGTTTTGACTTTGAAAGAGACGCAACTCTGCTATCGTGGTTACTTTCGGCATTTAGAAAAGTTTAACACCTTCTGTAAGGAATTATGGACAAACTTCGGCATAAATTTCGTAATTTTGCATACTCCAAAAAGAATAATATTTGGGTTCTATGACAGAAAAAAAAGTCCTGTTCGTTTCCGCTGAAGTCGTTCCTTATTTGCCAGAATCGAACTTATCAACCATGACCTTTGCACTACCAAAAATGGTCAATGAGGTTGGTGGGCAAACCCGAATTTTTATCCCAAAATATGGTTTGATCAACGAACGTCGACACCAGTTGCATGAGGTGATTCGCCTTTCTGGGATGAACCTCGTCATCAATGATATCGATGTGCCTTTGATTATCAAAGTGGCTTCGATTCCTAAGGAACGTATGCAAGTCTATTTCATCGACAACGAAGACTATTTTAAAGGTCGACAGTTGGATAAAGATGAGAATGGGAAGCTATATGCAGACAATGACGAGCGTGCAATCTTTTTTGCCAAGGGGGTAATCGAGACGGTTAAAAAACTCAATTGGGCTCCTGATATCATTCATGTACAGGGTTGGATTGCGATGCTGATGCCGCTTTATTGTAAGCACTATTATACCGATGAACCCATTTTGGCTAATACCAAAATCGTTTCCTCTTTCTTTGGCACACCATTTTCAGAACCTCTTTCCTCCGACTTGATTCAAAAACTATCTTTTGATGGGATAGACACTTCATTGATAAAAGGTCTAGAAACACCTGATTTTTCAGCACTTGCTAAAAATGCAATTGCAAACTCGGACGGTCTGGTCATCGCTGATTCTGAGATCGATAAAAACATCAAAAAAGAGATTCTGTCTTCTAATAAACCAATACTTCATTTCTCTGGACAGGACGGTTTTGAAGACGCTTACAGAGATTTTTATACAAATCAAATCCTCAAGTGAGAGACATGAACCTCAAACTTTCCTGCGGCTTATTCGCCCTTGTTTTTATCATTTTATCTTGTGAAAAAGAATTCAGTAATGTGGGATCATCCTTATTGCCCTCTGATACTTTTGTCATCGATAAGCAAACGGAATCAGTAGAAGTTGAGCACAAATCGATTGAAATCATCCGTTCAGATAACCTCTCTTTTTTCTATTTGGGAGAGTATGAAGACCAAGTATTTGGGAACACAACAGCTCGATTCACCACACAGTTGAGTTTGCCCACCGCTTCTACTGGGATTTTTGGAAAAATGAATGTAGATCAAGAAACAAATGGGGTTAGTTCAGAAGATATCAATAAAAACCCACATGATGAGCAAGAGACGGTGACTGAGGTTTGGTTAGAAATTCCGTTTTATACCAATCAACGTGATCGTGACGGGGATGGCGTGATTGATGCCTTTGACATAGACCCAGATGACCCTGATAGTGATTCAGATGGCGATAACCTCACAGATTTGGAAGAATCCAGGTCGGCAAATCTTGATCCTCTCAATCCCGATACAGACGGAGACGGAATAAATGATGATGAAGACGAGGATACCATCAATCCAGATACCGAAGCCAATGTGTATGAGATTGATTATTTGTATGGCGATACCACGCAGGAGGTTCATTTTCAGGTAAAGAAATTGAATTTTTTCTTACCAAATCTTGACCCAGAAGACAATTTTGAGTCAGACAAGGCATTCTATTCGGATAAGGATTTTGAACAAGAAGGATTGACATCCCAACCTCTTTTTGATGACAAGATCACCTTAGATTTTGACGAAATTGTAAGCTTTAAAGTAGACGATCCAGAGACGGAAGATGTGGATGAGTCAACGGAAGTCGATCAACGCTTTAGTCCGCGCATTCGAATCCCCCTCGACACCGCTTTCTTTCAACAGTCGATTCTCGATATAGAAGGAGAGGATATGTTGCTAGACAACAATCGCTTTCAAGAGTATTTTAACGGCATCGTTATCGGATTGCAAAGTACAGCGAGTCCGTTGATGATGCAGCTCAATTTTGGCACTGGAGTGATTAAAATCGAATACGATTACAAAGAATTGGTTCTGACAGATGGAGGTGATGCGTCCAATGCAGAGGACTATGAATCCCAAGACAGTTCGTCGGTCTACACTCTTAACTTGAGCGGAGTGCGATTTAATACCATTACGCAAGCCCAAACTTCTGCGGAGGTTCAAACGGCTATAAACGGTAGTGGTGACGGACAAAACATTTACCTCAAGGGAGGACTTGGAGTCGTTTCTTATATTGATTTGTTTGTAGGAGACGCAGGTCAAGATCAATTGCAGGCCCTTCAAGACAACCCGTGGTTAATCAATGAAGCCAATCTGACCTTGTATGTTGACCGTCAAAAAATCAACGATTTAGGGTTGAACGATCTACCAAGCCGTTTGTATTTATTTGACGCGAGTGAATCCATTCCCCTTGAAGATTTTAATGTTGATCCAACTTCAGGCCCAAACCCAGCTGACAACAAATCAACCTTTGGCGGTCTTGCACAGGTTGATGATAATGGGGACGTCACTTCCTATAAGTTTGTGATTACGAATCACTTGAGCAATCTACTTCGAAATCCCGAAGATTTCGACAATGTGCGCCTTGGTTTAACGGTGAGTTCGGACTTTCTGAACACCCAAAACACAAGTGTAACGGCTCCAACAGCATTTGAGATTCCACAATCTTCGATCAATACTCCTTTGAGTGTGATTTTGGCAGGACCAAATCACAGCAACCCCGATTTGCGTTTGCAGTTAGAGATCTTTTATACAGCATACGAATAAGCACGCCTTAAATTCGAAAGGGTTTTATCTTAGAGTTTTTTACGTAATCGAGCTACCGGCGCACCGATGATATCCCGGTATTTGGCAACAGTACGGCGGGCAACAGGGTAGCCCTTTTGGTTTAGCGCTTTTTTGAGTTCCTCATCTGTGAGGGGCTTGGCTTTGTCTTCAGAGTCGATAATCGTTTCCAAAGCTTTTCGAATTTCAATCGAAGAAACATCTTCTCCTTCGCTATTGGTCATTCCTTCCGAAAAGAAGGATTTAATCAATCGAGTACCGTATGGGGTATCCACATATTTGCTATTGGCCACTCGTGATACCGTAGAGATGTCCATCTGAATAATAGAGGCAATGTCACGCAAAACCATCGGCTTAATTTTCTGCTCATCACCAGTCAAAAAATACTCTTTTTGGTATTCCATTATGGCATTCATGGTAATGAACAAGGTGTGATTTCTTTGCTTTACGGCATCGATAAACCATTTGGCTGCATCGAGTTTTTGCTTGATAAACAAGACCGCCTCTTGTTGGGCTTTGCTTTTGACAGCGGACTCTTTATAGCCCTCCATCATATTTCTATACGAAGCCGAAACATGGAGTTCAGGAGCATTTCGTCCGTTTAAGCTGAGTTGTAACTCCCCATCCAAAATCCGAATCGTAAAATCGGGCGTAATTTGACTATTGATTTTGGTTGAAGAGGCATAGGAAGCACCAGGTTTGGGGTTGAGCTTTTCGATTTCAGCAATGGCATCTTTGAGTTGACCTTCATCAATCATTAGAGCGCTCATCAATTTGTCAAAGTGTTTTTTAGAAAAAGCTGAAAAGTGCGCTACAATAATTTCATAAGCAAGTGCAATTGAAGGAGTTTGTGACTTGCGTTGCAATTGAATGGCTAGACAATCTTGCAAGTCCAAAGCGCCAACTCCAGCTGGATCGAGTTGTTGTACTTTGTCGAGTACGTCTTGTACCTGATCTTCCTCTACATATAGATTTTCAGTAAAGGCAAGGTCGTCCACAATATCTAGTAAACTCCTTCGGATATATCCCGTTTCATCGATGCTGCCAACCAAAAACCGTGCGATTTGACTCTCGGTTTCACTCATGCTAAAGGTTCGCATTTGATCCATCAAAAACTGGGTAAAGCTAATCCCTGCAGCGTATGGGACTTGCTTTTCGTCATCGTCTGGACTGTAATTGTTTGCATGGAGACGATAAGCGGGAATCTCATCATCACTCAAATACTCATCGATATTGATATCGTCGGTTTCTATAAGCTCGCGATCTTCGTCTTGAGGATTGTCCAGATCTTCGCTTTCAAGAGTCTCTTTTCCCGCTTCAAGCGCGGGATTTTCCTCAAGTTCCCGATGAAGTTTTTGCTCAAAAGAAAGCGTAGGCAACTGAATCAGTTTCATCAATTGAATCTGCTGCGGAGATAGCTTTTGTGATAGCTTGAGGTTGAGCTGTTGTTTGAGCATGACAACGATTTACGTTACTAATCGAAAGGTACAAAAACCTTGGAAGATGGGTGTTTTCTAAAATGAAGCATTTTGAGGAGTCCGTGGATAAGGAATCACATCACGAATATTTGACATGCCTGTGGCAAACTGGACCAAGCGTTCAAAGCCCAATCCAAATCCAGCATGAGGAGCAGTTCCAAAGCGACGTAAATCCAAGTACCAATCGAGTTCTTTTTCGTCGATGTCCATCTCTGCCATTCGTTTTTGGAGAACGTCCAAACGCTCTTCACGCTGGGCACCACCCACCATTTCGCCGATTCCTGGAAACAGTACATCCATTGCACGTACCGTTTTTCCATCTTCATTGAGTCGCATATAAAACGCTTTGATATTGGCTGGATAGTCAAATAAAATCACAGGACTACTGAAGTGCTTTTCCACCAAATATCGTTCGTGTTCACTTTGCAAATCGACTCCCCACTGATCGACAGGAAATTTGAATTTTTTCTTTTTATTTGGCTTAGAGTTTCGCAAAATATCGATTGCCTCAGTATAGGACAAACGAACAAATTGATTGTCGACAATAAAATGCATCTGTTCGAGCAATCCCATTGGTCGGCGTTCGATTTGTGGTTTTGTCTTTTCTTCATTTGCCAAACGCTGATCCAAAAAGGCAAGGTCGTCTTGGCAGTGATCCAATACATAGCGAAGTACATATTTGATGAAATCTTCAGCCAAATCCATATTCTGGTCAAGATTATAGAAGGCAACCTCTGGTTCGATCATCCAAAATTCAGCCAAGTGCCGTGAGGTGTTTGAGTTTTCTGCTCGAAACGTAGGTCCAAAAGTATACACCTTGCCCAAACCCATTGCATAGGTCTCAGCTTCGAGTTGTCCAGAAACCGTCAGATTGGTTTCCTTTCCAAAAAAGTCCTTTGTGAAATCTGCTTCACCAGATTCGTTTAGGGGTGCTTGCTTGGGGTCGAGGGTGCTCACACGAAACATCTCTCCTGCTCCCTCAGCATCACTGCCCGTGATAATTGGGGTATGCACATAATAAAACCCTTCTTTCCTGAAATATTCATGAACTGCATAGGATAGGGCAGAGCGAACTCGCATCACAGCAGAAAACGTGGAGGTCCGAACACGAAGGTGTGCATGCTCTCTCAAAAATTCAAAGCTGTGTTTTTTCGGTTGAATGGGGTATTGGTCTGGATCGGAGTCGCCAAGGATTTCAATACGGCTCACTTGCACTTCGTATTGTTGTCCTTTGCCCTGACTTTCGACAAGCGTTCCTTCGATCTGCACTGCAGCACCAGTAGTAATTCTTTTGAGAAGCTCTTCATCGGTTTGTTCAAAATCAACCACACACTGCAGGTTGTTGAGCGTTGACCCGTCATTGATGGCGATAAAACGATTGGCGCGGAAGGTGCGAACCCATCCTTGAAGAGTTAGGGTTTGCCCCACGTGAGCACCAGAAAAAAGGGATTGAATACGCTGTGTGTTCATGAAATCGATTTTCGGCTACAAATATACTTCATTTTATAAGCACCCAACTTTAGCTTTCTTCATCCTCAGCGAGAATATCAATTCGGGGTTCTTTTAGGGTTTGTTCATTGGCAATACTTTCCTCTAGGGAGAGCAAGAGAGACGGCAAAAGGATCAGGTTGGCTAGCATCGCAAAGAGCAAGGTTGCGGACACCAATCCTCCCAAAGCAACCGTACCGCCATAGCTTGAAATCATAAAGACCGAGAACCCAAAAAACAAAACGATAGAGGTGTAAAACATACTCACCCCAGTTTCCCTAAGGGCCAAATACACAGATTTTTTGATTTTCCATTTATTGGCTTGGAGTTCTTGTCGGTATTTCACCAAAAAATGAATGGTGTCATCAACAGAGATTCCAAAGGCAACGCTAAAGACCAAAATGGTGGAAGGTTTGATTGGGATTCCCAAAAACCCCATCATTCCCGCAGTGAGAATAAGCGGGATAATATTGGGGATCAAAGAAATGAGAATCATGCGGAAGGAACCGAACAAATAGGCCATAAAGAGCGCAATCAGCAAAATTGCTAAAGAGAGAGACAAAACCAAATTGCGCACCAAAAAGCGAGTCCCTTTCAAATAGCCAAGTGCCTTACCAGTGACTTGGGTATCAAATCGTTCTGCGGGGAAAATTTGTCCGACTGCCAACAACAAATCACTTTCGATTTCTTCCATTCGTTCGGTGTTGACGTCTTTGAGCATGGTGGTCACACGGAGATATTGACCAGTACTGTCAATCAAACTTTCAGCCATTCCCTCGGCAGATAAACTATTGTTGACATAAGATCCTACAAACGAATACTCTTGCCTTGTTGGCATGCTAAAGTAACGTGGATTACCGTTGTAATAGGTCTGCTTGGCATACTTGACGATATGGGCAATGGACAAGGGTTCAGAAAGTTCTGGCACACTTCTGATGTGTGCGGCCAATCTCTCAACTCGATTCAGCGTTGATAGTTGGGTAGCGCCATTTCTTCGTTTTGTATCGACCATGACCTCAATGGGCATCACTCCACTCATTTGGCTTTCAAAAAACCGAATGTCTTCAAAGAAATTTGCTTTTTTAGGTAGATCATCGATGATGGTTCCAGACAGTTTGATTTGGTAAATCCCAATAATACTCATCATCAACGCGATAACAGATGCAAAATACACTGCGACACGCTGTTGGCGTACAACTTTTTCCATCCAGTCGATAAAACTATTCATCCAGTTTCGGTTCAGGTGCGCCAAGTGCTTTTGCTGGGGCAGACTCATATAACTGTACAGAATTGGAATCACAAAAAGCGATAATATAAAGAGCAGCATAATATTGACTGCGGCGACCAGACCAAACTCGATAAGCAGTTTGCTATTGGTCAGTGTGAACGTGGCAAACCCCAAAGCCGTTGTCATATTGGTCATCAGGGTAGCATTTCCAATTTTTGTGATCACACGCTGTAGGGATCGTGCTTGGTTGCCGTGTTTTTTGATTTCGTGTTGGTATTTGTTGATCAAGAAAATGCAATTGGGCACCCCTATCACAATCACGATAGGAGGAATAAGCGCAGTGAGTACGGTGATTTCAAATCCGAAAAGGCCTAAAATTCCAAAGGCCCACATCACTCCAATGACGACCACCACCATGGAGATAAAAGTGGCGCGATAGGATTTGAAAAAGAAAAAGAAAATCAAGGCCGTGACCAATGCGGCTACGATGACAAACATGCGAATCTCGCTCAGGATGGTACCGGCGTTAATCGTTCGGATATAGGGCATACCCGAAACACGGATATCAAAACCAGTATCGGCCTCAAAGGCAAGTATCTTGGGCAAGAGTTCGTTATTGACAAAAAGCTCTCGTTCTTTGGCGTTGATGACTTCTTTTTTAAGGGTGAGGATGGTCAGATAAACCTCGGTTTCCGGATTGAGGAGAACCCCATGAAAAAAGGGTGATTTTTCAAGAAGTTGCTTTTTAAGACGATCCACTTCTTTTTGGTTACGTGCCAACTGATAGGGGACATCCTCTACAACAAAATTTTGTTGACTTGCATTTTTCTTGAGTTGTTTTAGATTTCCAATTCCAGAAACGGTGGCAATCGCATCATAATCCTCAAACGACTTGGTCAGTACGCTCCATTGTTGGATGTTTTCTGGACGAAAAAAAGTCGAGTCTTGGATTGCCAAAACGATTAGGTTGCCTTCATCGCCAAAGCGATCGACAAAAGATTGATATTTAAGGTTAAATGGATGATCGTCTGGTAGGAGACTGGCTTCATTGAAGCTAAATCGCATATTTTTCCACTGCATTCCCAGAAAAACAGTCGTTGCGATAATCAACAAGATGCAAACAATTCGATTGCGGAGAATGAGCGAGGCAACAGTACTCCAAAATCGAGTGGTAACCCATTTTATCATAGCAATATGAGAAGTCTATTTTTGATCAGACCGTCATGATTTCGTCTTCTTTCGAAGCGTATTTATCGTCAATTTTTTTGATGTAATCATCGGTAAGGGTTTGCACATCAACTTCGGCATTTCCCAATTGATCCTCGGAAAGGTCTATATTTTTCAGTTCGTTGTTCGCATCTTTACGTGCATTTCGAACACCTACCTTTGCGTTTTCTGCTTCGGCTTTGGCGAGTTTAACCAACTCTCTTCTTCGCTCTTCGGTCAGCGGGGGGATATTGATAATGACCGACTCCCCATTGTTGGATGGATTAAAACCGAGATTCGCAACAAGAATCGCCTTTTCAATTTCAGGAATCATCGTTTTGTCCCAGGGCTGCACAGAAAGGGTTTGCGCATCAGGGGTATTGATATTTGCCACCTGACTCAAGGGCGTTTGGGTACCATAGTACTCCATTTTTACAGTCGATAGCATCG
>Ga0213865_10001068_pt1 | contig 18067 bp, 20 predicted proteins | sample PICome_6_FD_160100 | JGI IMG/M metagenome (GOLD analysis project Ga0213865, IMG submission 160100) | Coastal seawater microbial communities near Pivers Island, North Carolina, United States - PICO282 | ecosystem: Environmental > Aquatic > Marine > Coastal | place: USA: North Carolina...
TTAATGAAAAAAAGGCCGATTATTCGGCCTTTTTTTTTTATTCTCAATTCTAAGTTTAAATATTTAACAAATCTGTAACATTACTCATCTACATAAAGATCATGAATTCTTTAATTGCGGGAGTAATTTTAATTCTCTGCCTTTCAAGTTATTTTTTCGGTAGATCTGAAGCTCGTAAGTTAGTTACTCAAAATATTAAACTAAAAGCGCTTCCCGCTTATTATGGTTATTATTTATCTCTATGGTGTGGCTTACCGGCCTTAATTATTTTTGGATGTTGGTCACTGTTTGAACCCACAATAATCAAAGTCTTGATACTTAATAATTTTCCTCAAATTGAGTCTAAAGACTTATTTTATGAGCAAACATTATCATTTTTTAATGGAAATTTTTCAGGTGAGATAACAAATGAAATAAAAGCCGCTTCAATTAAGTACTCTTCAATTAATGTTATTGCTCAAAATTCGAAAATTGTAATTATAGCTGCCGCGTTAATTAGCTCTCTAACTTTTGCGTACAGAAAAATTCAAAATAACAATAAAGCCAGAGATGATGTTGAGATAATACTAAAAGTTTTATTATTTACCTCTTCTTTAGTAGCAATTTTGACAACAGTAGGGATAATTGTATCTTTGTTATTTGAAAGCCTAAAGTTTTTTTCTACGATAAACATATTCGAATTTATATTTGGTACCTCTTGGAGTCCCCAACGTGCTTTCGTAAGAGATGCATCTGCTATAACTCCTGAAGAACTTTTAGAGCTTCAAGATGCTTTTGGTTCTGTGCCTTTATTTGCAGGTACTGCATTCATCGCTTTAATTGCTATGTGTGTTGCTGTACCAATAGGTTTATTTTCTGGAATATATTTAGCTGAATATGCTTCAACGAAAGTTAGAAAATATTCCAAACCAATTATTGAAATCTTAGCTGGTATACCAACTGTGGTTTATGGTTTTTTTGCTGCTTTAACTGTTGGACCTTTCTTTAGAACACTTGGTGAGAGTTTGGGTCTTACTGTTTCATCAGAAAGTGCACTTGCAGCTGGATTGATCATGGGAGTTATGATTATTCCTTACATATCTTCTTTATCTGATGATGTAATAAATTCAGTTCCGCAATCTTTAAGAGAGGGCTCTTACGCAATAGGTGCCACCAAATCTGAAACTATAAAAAAAGTTGTAATACCAGCAGCTTTACCAGGAATAATTGGATCTATTCTTTTAGCGGTCTCAAGAGCTATTGGAGAAACTATGATCGTAGTAATGGCTGCAGGTTTAGCGGCAAACCTAACTATAAATCCTCTTGAGTCCACTACAACCATCACAACTCAAATTGTTATGATATTGGTAGGAGACCAAGAATTTGATAGCCCTAAAACACAAGCTGCATTCGCTTTAGGATTAACATTATTTATCGCAACACTAATTTTAAATTATATCGCATTGAGAGTTGTTAAAAAATACAGAGAAAAATATGACTAAAGAGCAAAGGTTAAAAAAAAGATATAGAGCAGAAAAAAGATTTAAGATGTACGGCTTAATCTCTGTCAGCTTAGCAGTTATCTTTGTATTAATTCTTGTTCAAAATATTTTTTCTAAGGGAAGTTCAGCTTTCAGTAGAACCATGATAGAAGTCGCAGTAAATTACGACTCCTCTCTTCTAGAATTAGAGGGTCCAATTAATCAAAATTCTCTTAAAGATGCAGATTTCTATGATTTAGCTGTAGAAAGTCTTTTAAAAATATATCCTGCAAAAGACTCTAAAGAAGAAAGACAAATTTTAAGATTGTTTAGCCCTGATTATGAATTTGAGATTAAAGATTTTTTAATTAAAAACCCGAATAAAATTGATCAAATTGTTCCAGTCAAAATTACAGCATCCGATGATATTGATCAGCTGAATAAAGGAAATTTTCCTCGAGATTTACCAGAGGACAGAAGACGAGTTAGCAATTATCAACTAAATATTTATGACAATTTAATTGAAAAAGAAAAAATTGATAAAAAGTTTAATAATTATCTTTTTACCAAAGGAGACTCTAGAGATCCTGAGTTAGCTGGTATAGGAGGTTCTTTAATGGGATCATTCTTCACAATTATAATTTGTTTAGTCTTGTCTTTTCCAATAGCAATAATGGCTTCAATTTATCTGGAAGAGTTTGCTCCAAAAAATAAAATAACCGACTTTATAGAAATTAATATTAATAATTTAGCAGCAGTGCCATCAATAGTTTATGGTCTTTTAGGTTTAGGAATATTATTAAGTGTAATGGAATTTCCTAGGTCTACCCCATTAGTTGCAGGAATTACATTATCTCTAATGACTTTACCGAGAATAATAATTCCGTGCAGAGCATCATTAAAAGCAGTTCCACCTTCGATAAGAGAAGCAGCGTTGTCAGTTGGAGCTTCAAAATTTCAGACAGTGTTTCATCACGTTGTTCCACTAGCAATGCCAGGAACTTTATCTGGAACAATAATTGGTCTAGCTCAAGCTTTAGGAGAGACCGCTCCTTTAATTCTTATCGGGATGGTCGCTTTTGTGGTCGATATTCCAAGTTCACCAGTTGATCCATCAGCATCTTTACCAGTACAGGTTTATTTATGGTCTGAACAAGCTGAGAGAGGATTTGTGGAAAAAACATCGGCAACAATTATGATGTTACTTGGCTTTCTTATTGTAATGAATTTCATTGCTGTTTATCTTAGACAAAAATTTGAAAAAAAATGGAATTAAATAATTCAAAAATAAAAATAAAAGCAAAAAACTTAAATGTTTTCTACGGAAAAAAACAAGCCTTATTTGATATTAATTTAGATATTAATCAAAAAGAAGTAACAGCATTAATTGGACCATCAGGATGTGGTAAATCAACATTTATAAGATGCATTAATAGAATGAATGATGTGATTGATATTTGTAAGGTAGAAGGTTCTGTTGAAATAGACGGAGCTGAAATTAATGAAAAAAATGTTGATGTAGTTACATTAAGAGAAAAAGTGGGAATGGTTTTTCAGAAACCAAATCCTTTTCCAAAGAGTATTTATGATAATATTGCTTATGGCCCAATTATTCATGGTGCTGCTGAGAACAAAGATCAAATGGATAACATAGTTGAGACAAGTTTAAAAAAAGCAGCTCTATGGGATGAAGTGAAGGATAGATTAAATGAGCCAGGCACAAGTTTGTCAGGAGGCCAGCAACAAAGACTTTGTATTGCAAGAGCGCTATCGGTCAATCCAGAAGTGATTTTGATGGATGAACCATGCTCTGCTTTAGATCCAATTGCTACAGCAAAAATAGAAGAGTTAATTGATGATTTAAAAAAAAGTTATACAATTGTAATAGTTACGCACTCAATGGCTCAAGCAGTAAGAGTTTCTCAAAAAACAGGTTTTTTTCATCTTGGAAAAATTATAGAAGTAGATTCTACGGAAAAAATATTTAAGAATCCGGCTAATAAAATGACACAAGACTATATAACTGGGAGATTTGGATAAATGTCTGGAACAGGCCATACAGTAAAATCATACGAAGAGGAGATGCAAAGCTTAAATGACAATCTTGTTATGATGGGAAGTTTGACAGAAAGTCAAATGGCAGATGCAATGGCTGCTGTAATTAAAGTTGATAAAGACTCAGTTGATAAAATTGTAAAAAATGATGGAAAAATAAATGAATTGAGATCTGTAATTGATAATCAAATTACTACTGTTTTAGTTAAAAGAGCTCCAATGGCAGTAGATTTAAGGATAACTATTTCAACAATGAAAATATCACACGATTTAGAAAGAATAGGAGATCTTGCTAAAAGTGTTGCTAAAAAAGTTAAACCGCTACCAGTAGATTTACCTGACGAACTTATAGGAAGTCTTAGAAGGTTGGGAGATTTAGTACAAAAACAATTAAAAGATGCTCTAGACGCTTATCTAAATAGATCAAAAGATAAGGCAATTGAAATTTGGAAAAAAGATGAACAAGTAGATGATTTAACTAATTTAGCCATGAATGAAGTTGCAACTTATTTACAAAAAGACAAAAAAAATTTAGAAATGGCAACTCATTTATTATTTGTAACAAAAAACATAGAAAGAGCTGGAGACCACATAACTAACATCGCAGAGTCTCTTTATTATTTAATCGAAGGTGAATATCTTGAGGGAGCAAGACCAAAAGGTAAACCTATAGAAAGTTAATGAGCGCCCATATTTTTGTTGTAGAAGACGAAAAACCAATTTTAACTCTACTTACATACAATCTTGAGAAAGAAGGATACAAAGTATCATCTAGCTCAAACGGAGAAGAAGCCCTCTCATTAATTAAAGAAAAAAAACCAGACCTTGTTTTATTAGATTGGATGCTTCCTGATTTATCAGGAATAAAAATTTGCCAATATTTAAAACAAGATGAAAAAGTAAAAAATATACCCATTATTATGCTTACGGCAAAAGGCGAGGAAGAAGATAAAGTCAAAGGACTAAATACTGGTGCCGAAGATTATATGACTAAGCCCTTTAGTTTCCCAGAGTTGTTGGCAAGAATAAAATCTCTTTTAAAAAGAGTTAAACCAAATATTGTAAGTGAAGAGGCTACTTATTTAGATCTTAAAATAGACAGAGAGTCTATGAAAGTATTTAGGAAAGAAAAAGAAATTTCTTTAGGTCCTAAAGAATATAAATTACTTGATTTTTTAATTAAGCAACCAAAAAGAGTGTATTCAAGAGAGCAGTTGTTAGAACATGTTTGGGGCGACGATATAAACGTAGAGTCTAGAACAGTGGATGTTCATATTACCAGATTAAGACAATCAATAAATATTGAAGGGGCTAAACCTTTAATTAGAACTGTTCGTTCAGCAGGGTATTCTTTAGAAAATTAATTGATAGAATCCTATTAAGAATAAAGGTATTTGTAATCCGAAGTTTGTAAGAATAGCTTTATCTTTTGAGAGAAAACCAGCAATAGTCCAACCTATAACTCCTGCACCATGAAACATTATATTAATCGGGTACATATTAAGATTAGTAAGCAGTATTCCTGTTAGTACTAAAAAAGTACTAAACCATTTAAGGTATTTATATATAAATTTTATATTTGACACTTAATAAGTTATGTTATAACATAACAATAATGAAAAACAATGCGTTAGTTCTTAATATTTTAAAAAAAAACTCTAAAGGTTTAACTGCTTATCAAATTTTAAACCAAGCACAAAAATTTAAACATGTTCAACCAATGACAATTTATAGAGCTTTAAAAGATTTAAACAATCAAGGGTTGATACATAAAACAAATAAAAACAAAACCTTTCATCTTTGCAACACCTTTGAACACCATGAGCACAACGCAGTCCTTGCTGTATGTGATGATTGCGGTGTAGCAGAGGAATTGAATACAAACCTTTTTTCAAAAGTTATTAAAAACTTAAAATCAAAAAAAAAATTCAATTTCAATAATTTCAATTTGGAAATAACCACAACATGTAAGGAGTGTATTTAATGAAAAAAACAAGCATTTTATTCATATTTATTTATTTAATAAGCGTGCCTTTTGTTTATGCCGCAGAAGGGCATTCGCATGAACTACCAGGATTCCTTCACTTCATGGAAGAGTTAATAGAAGAGCATAGCATTTTAAGAGGTGCAACTTTTGGATTTATTCATACTTTAATTCCATTAATAGGATTCTATACTGGATGGAGTATAAATAGATTTTTAAAAATAATTTCAAATGGTGCTATTGCCGGAATAGTTGGAATTGTTCTAGCTCATATTATAGCAGACTTCATTGCAGCTTGGGCTGACCCTGATTTAAAAAGCGCTGTTTTTGGTATCGTAATTGGAGGATTTATACCTTTACTAGCTGTTCCGTTTTTAGAAAAATATGTCACTAAAAGCAGATATCATACAGTAGTTGGAGATCATGAGGACCTTAAGAAAGATTTAAAAAAAAGGCACAGATAATAGTTTTTAGCCGGCAGATTTAATTTTCTTTTCTATAAATTCTGGTACATCGTCCTCTTTATCGAGAACCTCTTCTTTTGTGCCCTTAGGTTGGAAAGCATATAAGATATGTAATTTGCAATAAGGAAATTCTCCTTCTGGTTTTCTTCCACAAAAATAGAACTTTTCCTCATTTGGATGGCCAATTGGCCATTTACACGTCTCATCTGTTAAGTCTTCAAGTGATTTGGGATTTTCTGGCTCAAAATTTTTATCTAATAAAATCGATTGAAATTTAGCTTTTCTGGAAACCGGCGCTGTCCCTCTTCTAGCAGGTTTATTTGTTGAAGCTGATGAATGGCCATTTTGTTTTGAGGGGGCTCTTGCCTCTAAATTAAGTCTGTGGGCTTTACCAATTACCGCATTACGCGTTGTATCTCCAAGGGCCTCTGCAATCTGACTTGCAGTACGACCCTTAGACCAAAGTTCCTTTAATTTCTGTACTTTTTCCTCAGTCCAACTCATTGTATATTTTTACAATATTTAGTATTTTTACAAAATTTAGGACATAATATTGTGGTTTAAAACATTAAAAGGACCTAAAGCTGTGAGTAGTTTTAGTTGTGCACAGTTTTTTTAATAAGGGGTTATAAGACTATCAATGGTTGAAATTACAAAAAAATATAAAATTGGATCGAGAAGATTTGGATTAATAAATTGGGTTGGAGCTTGGACTTTATATAAAAAAGAAGTTCTAAGATTTTTAATTGTTTGGATACAAACTATTTTTTCTCCACTTATTTCATCTCTACTTTTTTTACTTGTTTTATCTCTAGCAATTGGCTCAGACAGAGGAGACGTTCTTGGCGTGCCTTTTATTTCTTTTTTAGCGCCAGGGTTGATTTCAATGCAAGTGATACAGCAATCTTTTTCTCATTCATCTTCATCTTTTATGATTGGAAAAATACAAGGTAATATCGTTGATTTACTTTATGCTCCATTATCAGCAACCGAGGTTACCATTTCAATTGCACTTGCAGCAGTTACAAGAAGCGTGATGATAGCGATGGTTTCCATTATTGTATTTAAGTTCATTATAGATATTGAGATCACAAATTATTTATTACTTATAGTATTTACTTTGCTTTCCTCCTTCATACTTGGAAACATTGGAATTATCGCAGGCTTATGGGCTGAAAAATTTGACCATATGGCTACAGTCACAAATTTTGTGATTGTTCCCTTATCTTTCTTATCAGGTACTTTCTATTCAATAAATAGATTGCCAGAAATTTTACAAATGATTAGCAAAGTTAATCCATTTTTTTACATGATTGATGGTTTTAGATACAGCTTTATCGGTAAAGCCGACGGATCAATATTTGTTGGATTGATATACTTATCAGTATTAAGCTTTGTAAGCTGGTTTGTTACTTATTTATTGTATAAAAAAGGGTATAAAATTAAATCTTAAAAATGAGCGCAATATTAAATACATATAATAGAAAAAAGATTTCTTTTACTAAAGGGAAAGGTGCTTTCCTTTATGGCTCTAATGGAAAAAAATATTTGGATTTTGTCCAAGGAATAGCAGTCAATTGTTTAGGACACGCTAATAATTATTTAATTAATTCAATTTCTAAACAATCAAAAAAATTATGGCATGTATCTAATGCATTTATTATTCCTGAACAAGAAAGATTAGCCAAAAGATTGAAGCAAAAAACTTTTGCTGATTACATTTTCTTTCAAAATTCAGGAGCTGAAGCTACAGAGGCAGCAATTAAATTTGCGAGAAGATATTTTTATTCAAAGGGCAAACCAAGAAAAAATAGAATTTTGTGTATTAATAATAGTTTTCATGGAAGAACTCTTGCAACTATATTTGCGAGTAACAGCAAAAAAGCCACCGAAGGTTTTGGACCTAAAGTTGATGGATTTGATCATTTTAATTTTGGTGATCATAAAAGTTTAGAAAAATCTATTACAAGTAGAACTGCTGCAATTATGGTTGAGACTATTATGGGAGAAGGTGGAATAAAAGTAATACCAGATTATTGTTTAGTAGGATTAAGAAAATTATGCAATAAAAAGAAAATTTTATTGATCTTAGATGAAGTCCAGTGCGGAATAGGAAGAAGTGGAAAATTTTTTGCATTCGAACACGCAAAAATAAAACCTGATATCGTACTAATAGCAAAAGGGATAGGGGGCGGTTTCCCCATTGGTGCTGTACTAGTAAATAAAAAAGTAGCATCAGGAATGAAACCAGGAATTCATGGATCTACGTTTGGAGGAAATCCTTTAGCAATGAGTGTTGGAAATGCCGTAATGGATGTAATGTTTAAAAAAGGTTTTCTGAGTAATGTAACTAAAAATGGAAATCATTTTTTAAAAGGTCTTAAGAAATTAAAAGAAAAATATCCAAAAATAATTAAAGAAGTCAGAGGAAAAGGGTTATTGGTTGGACTTTGTTTACACAGAGATCAAACTAAATTTATTCAAAAGTTAATGGAAAATAAGCTTTTAACCATAAGAGCTGCTGAAAATGTAGTCAGACTTTTGCCTCCTTTAAATGTCACAAAGCAAGAAATTAATTTAGGTTTAAAAATATTAGATAAGGTTTGCAAAAACTATAAATGAAAAATTTTATAAATATATCTGATTATTCATCCAATGATCTAAGAGCTATTATTGATGAGGCTAAAGCTAGAAAGCTTAAAAGACAAAATTTAAATAAATCTGCTCCTGATGAAGATAAACCTTTTGAGGGAAAATCTATGGCGATGATTTTTGAAAAACCATCGACAAGAACTAGAATGTCTTTTGATATTGCTGTGAAACAATTAGGCGGTACATCGATTATATTAAATCCAGATGGAATACATTACGGCAAAGGCGATGAAACACTTAAAGATACTGCAAAAGTTTTAACAGAGTATGTTGATATAGTAATGCTAAGAACATCTTCTCATAAAAATCTTGAAGAGTTTGGAAAATATTTAGGTATTCCTATTATTAATGGTTTGTCAGATATAGGACATCCTTGTCAAATCATGTCAGATATTCTTACATACGAAGAAAGCAATGGGACTATTGAAGGTAAAACAATTTCTTGGTTAGGAGATGGAAATAATAATATGTCCAACTCTTTAATTGAGGCTGCAGGAAAATTTAATTTTAATTTAAGAATTGCTTGTCCTAAAAAATACTCTCCTAATAAAAAGATACTAAGTTGGGCAAAGAAAAATAAGGTCAATCTTATTGTAACGACGAAACCTGAAGAAGCTGTGAAAAATTCAGATTGTGTAATGACTGATAAATGGGTTTCAATGAATGATAAAGTTAATCAAAAAGCAAAGAAAAAAATCTTAAAGCCTTTTCAGGTTAATAAAAAATTAATGAGTAAAGCAAATTCGGACGCAATTTTTATGCACTGCTTACCAGTAGGCAGAGGGGAAGAGGTAACAGATGAAGTGATTGATGGCAAACAATCTGTAGTTTGGAGACAAGCTCTAAATAGAGTGCATGCACAAAAAAGTATAATAAAGTGGTGTTTGAATTAAGGTAAAGGTTTTGGACTGTTGCTTTTAGAGTTCATATATAAAATTACAGATGCTCTATCTTTTTCTTTTCTCAAACCAGCAAACGCCATTTTCGTTCCTTTAATATGGGCTTGAGGTTTGATTAAATAACTATTCATTTCTTCGAAAGACCATTCTTTTCCATGAGCAATCATTGCTTTAGAATATTTATAATCGCTAATTGATCCTGAAGTTCTACCAATTACTCCCCATAAGTTGGGTCCAATCATATTTTTTCCACCAGCTGCTATTTGGTGACAGGCAGTACATTTCTTAAAAACCTTTTCTCCATGCGCTAGATCACCCATAGCCAAAAGAGCTTTTATGTCTACAGCTTCTACAACTTTTGCTTCTGTACTATCGGCGGAAGCATTAGTAGCAACAACTTCTAAACCTTCAATTTTGTAAGCAGACTCTTTAGGTTTATCTACATGGAATAAAATATCAGTGAATTTTCCAATACCAATAATAATTAGAGCAGTAAGTAGAACCGCAGCTATAATTTTATTTATTTCAAAACTATCCATAATTTTGATAAAACCTAGGTGACGTATAGCACGACTTTAATAAAAAAACTTAAATTACTTAATTTTTTTTTGCGTCTTTGGGACGCATAATTATGAACAAAACTGTAATAATAATACCTTCACGGTTAAATGCTGTTAGATTACCTAATAAGCCATTGGAACTTATAAACAATAAAGAAATGATTCTTCATGTTTATGAGGCTGCAAAAAAAACTAATTCAGAAGTGTATGTAGCTTCTCCTGATCAAAAAATTATTGATGTTGTTAATCGAAATAATGGAAAAGCAGTTTTCACATCAATTGACCATCAAACTGGAACAGATCGTGTTTTTGAAGTTTTTAAAGGTCACTTAAACAGTGAACCCAATCTAATTGTTAATTTACAAGGAGACATGCCAAATATAGAGCCCCAGGCCATATCAGATTTAATAAATTATATGCAGGAAGAAAATTGTGATATCGGGACTTTGGCAAGTTCATTTAATTCTGAAGAGGAATTTGCAGATAAGAACAACGTGAAAGTAGTTGTTAAAGAACAATTAATTGCTGGCAAGTTTAGCGAAGCGATTGATTTTTTTAGAGTAGACAAAAAAAATTACGAAAATTATTATCATCATATAGGTATTTATGCCTTTACTAATAAAGCACTAGTGAGGTATGTAAGCTTAAAAAGATCTAAGCTTGAATTGGAGAGAAAATTAGAGCAACTAAGAGCACTTGAAAACTCATTGTCAATTCATGTTGGATATATCAACTCATCACCATTAAGTGTTGATACAGAAAAAGATTTAATGGAAGTAAGAAAAATTATGGAAAGTAACTAATATGAAAATAGGAATTCAAGGAGAGCTCGGAGCTTATTCGCATATAGCTGCAGAAAATCTTTATAAAAATGCTGATATAAAAACTTGCTCAACATTCGAAGATACTTTTAAATTAGCTTACAATGATCAAAGTTACAAAATAGTAATCCCAATAGAAAATTCTTTAGCCGGCAGAGTTGCAGATATTCATTATCTTTTACCGAAATACAAATTACAAATTCATGGCGAATATTTTCTTCCGGTCGAACACAATCTACTTGGAAAACCGGATGCATCAATTGAAGAAATTAAATATGTTAGAAGTCACGCACAAGCTATCAGCCAATGTCAAAAAATTATAAATGAAAAAAATTTTAAATCTATAATTTCTGTAGATACTGCTGGATCTGCTAAAGATTTAGCTAAAGGAAGCGATAAGTCCATAGCTGCTATTGCATCAGAACTTTCAGCTAAAATTTACAATTTAAAAATATTAAAAAAGAATATTGAAGATGATAAAGGAAATGTAACGAGGTTCTTAATTATGGGAAAAAATATTGAACAACCAGATTATGATAAAGACAAAAAATTTTTAACAAGTTGTATTTTTAGAGTAAAAAGCGAACCTTCAGCTCTGTACAAATGTTTAGGTGGATTTGCAACTAACCAAGTAAACTTAACAAAGCTAGAAAGTTTTTCAGTAAAAAATACATTTGAACAAGCTAATTTCTATTTAGATATCGAAGGTCACTTAGAACAACCTAAAGTAAAAAAGGCTTTAGAGGAATTAGGCTTCCATACTGAGACTTTAGACATCCTCGGGGTGTACGAATCTTCAGCATTTAGGCAAAAATAGTCCACAAAATTTAAATCTAGTCTTGTAGTATTTAAATTGATCTTGATATACTCATATTGAGGTTGGCATCAGGTGGATGTTTCATAAACCCGGTCAGGTCTGAAAAGAAGCAGCCGTAGTGAAAATTTTTCAGGTTGTTGCCTGCCTCTTAAAAATGACAAATAAAATTTTAGCACTTAAATATAGGCCACAAGAGTTTAAGGATTTAATTGGTCAAGAAATAATGGCTCAAACAATCACTAATGCCATTAAACTCGGTAAAACTCCTAATGCATATTTGCTGACTGGAATAAGAGGTGTAGGGAAAACAACCACAGCAAGGTTAATTGCTAAAGCTTTAAACTGTGAAAAAAATAATGACCCTAAAATAAATTGTTCAGCTGAAAAATTTTGTCCTACTTGCCAAGAGATTATAAATTCAAATCATATTGATATTTTGGAGATGGACGCTGCATCTAAAACTGGAATAGATGACGTAAGAGAGTTGATTGAAAATTCAAAATACAGCCCAACGAGTGCAAAGTTTAAAATCTTTATAATCGATGAAGTCCATATGCTCTCAAAGCAAGCATTTAATGGCTTACTAAAAACTTTAGAGGAGCCGCCATCAAGTTTAAAGTTTATATTAGCAACTACAGAGGCCAGAAAAATACCTGTAACTATCCTGTCAAGATGTCAAAGGTTTGATCTTAAAAGAGTAAGCGTGAAGCAACTTTGCGATCACCTTAATAAAATTGCAGATAAAGAAAAAGGAAAAATATCCGATGATGCAATAAAACTGATTGCGAAAACTTCAGAGGGATCGGTTCGAGATTCTATATCACTGCTGGATAGAGCTTTGATTTCACAATCCATAAATGAAAATAAGCAAATTGAAGAACCCGATGTTAGAATGATGTTAGGATTAGCAGACAAAAGCAAAGTTATCTCTTTGTTTAAAGAAGTTTTGAGTGGTGATGAAAGGAGAGCTTTAAATATATTAAAAGAATTAATTAACGATGGTTTAGATACCAAGAACTTTCTAAATGATATCTTAGAAGTTCTTTATCTTTTCAGTAGAAGAATAAGCCTAGGATCAATTGAAAAAGATATGTCAGTATCAGAAGCCGAAGCTCAAATGATTGATCAGTTTTCAAAAAATATTGACATGCAAGACATAGGGTTATTTTGGCAGCTTACAATTAAGACTATTGATGATTTAAGAATAGTTGGAAATGAAAATTTAACATTAGAGATGTACATAATGCAATTAGTGCATTTAAAAAGTATAGACACAAAAAAACCAATTTCAAATTTAGAAAATGAGAGTGAACAAGTATCTAGTGATACTTTAATTGGAAAAAAGATTGATGATCAAACTGTAGACAATATTCCTAATCAAATAAAAAACCAACTCAAGAATATAAATCAAATAAAAACAAATCCAATTAAAAAACCATCTAAAGAAAAGAAGGAAAACATAAAAATTGAAATAACAAGTTTTCAAGATTTAATTAATTTAGCTAATAAAGAAAAAGAAATAGAACTCAAGTATGATCTTGAAAGAAATGTAAAATTAGTAAGTTTTAATAAAGGTAAAATTGATATTAGTTTCAATGAAAAATTAAATAAAAATTTTATAAAAAATTTATCAGAGAAACTATTATCTTGGACAGGCGAAAGATGGATTATATCTTTAAGCAAAAACAATAAAGCGAAAAGCGTTTATGAAAAAAATTTAGAAAATAAAGACAATATGATTGAAGAATTTAAGAAAAGTAAAATAGCGCAAGATACACAAAAAGCTTTTCCTGATGCAAAATTGGTTGATTTAATAGTGGAGGAATAAATGACAAATTTTTCTGATATGCTTTCAAAAGCTAAAGCCATGCAAGAGAAGATGAAAGAAGCTCAAGATCAAATAAAAAAAATTGAAGTCGAGGGTGAAGCTGGAGGAAATCTTGTTAAGGTTATACTGTCCGGAGATTATGAATTAAAATCTATAATCATAAGCGATGCTGCAAAAAAAGAGAGTCAAGAAATAATTAATGATTTAATTATTGCAGCTTACAATAATGCAAAAGAGAACTTAAAAAAAAAATCTGCCGAAGAGTTATCTAAAGTGACAGGTGGACTTAATTTGCCTTTAGATTTCAAACTTCCTTTTTAATGAATAATGAAATTCCAGAAATAAATGAATTAATCCAGCAATTTTCTAAATTGCCTGGTTTAGGACCAAAGTCAGCAAAAAGAATTATACTCAAGCTGATTAATAATAAAGACAATATGGTTAAACCTTTGGCCAAATCTTTAGCTGAGGTTTATAAAAAAGTAGTTAGGTGCGTAGATTGTGGAAATTTAAAGATAATCGATAAAGTCTGTATTTGTTCTTCAGATAATTCTTACGACAAGATATGTGTCGTAGAAAATTTAGCTGATATGTGGGTAATCGACTCTGCAAATATTTATAAAGGTCATTATCATATTTTAGGAGGAACATTAAATTCTAATGAAAATTATGAGCAAAAAAATCTTTTAATCGAGTCTCTTGTTAAAAGAATTCAGAAAAACAATTTAAAAGAAGTGATCATTGCTACAAGTGCTACTGTGGAAGGGCAAACCACAGCCCATTATATTGAAGACACTATTAAAAATGATAAGCTTAAGATCACTAAGCTAGCCCAAGGTCTACCTGTTGGTGGAGAAATTGAACAATTAGATGATGGAACTTTATTTTCAGCTTTTAAGAATAGAGTCCCAGTTACTGGCAGTTAATTACCTGCCTTTTTTTTCTAACCTTTTTTGGTGGAGTAAAGGCTCTGTATAACCAGATGGTTGAACGCGACCTTTAAACACAAGATCACAAGCAGCTGAAAAAGCCACAGATTTTTCAAAGTTGTCAGACATTTTTTGATAAGTGGGATCATTCTTATTTTGCTCATCAACAATTTTTGCCATCTTCTTCATCACTTCCATGACTTGATCTACTTTACAAATCCCATGATGTAACCAATTTGCAATATGTTGTGATGAAATTCTAAGTGTTGCCCTATCTTCCATGAGACCAACGTTATTTATGTCTGGAACTTTAGAGCAACCTACACCTTGATTGATCCATCTAACAACGTATCCTAAAATTCCCTGCGCGTTGTTTTCTAATTCACGATTGATATCATCTATAGCCCAATTAGGTCTATCTGCTGTAGGTATTTCCAAAATATTTTCGAGCTTAGCTTTAGATCTTGATTTAATTTTGCTTTGTTCATCAAACACATTTACTTTGTGGTAATGCATTGAATGTAAAGTAGCTGCAGTAGGAGAAGGAACCCATGCACAATTAGCTCCTGATTTTGGATGACCTATTTTCTGATCCATCATATTTGCCATCTGGTCTGGCATAGCCCACATGCCTTTTCCAATTTGAGCTTTACCTGAAAAACCACAATTTAATCCGACATCAACATTCCAGTTTTCATATGTACTAAGCCAAGTTGATTTTTTCATATTTCCTTTGAAGATCATTGGGCCAGCTTCAAAAGAAGTATGCATTTCATCACCAGTTCGATCTAAGAAACCTGTATTAATAAAAACTATTCTGCTTTTAACTTGTCTAATACATTCTTTTAAATTTACAGTAGTTCTTCTCTCTTCATCCATTATCCCAACTTTAATCGAGTATTTTTTAATTCCTAAAGCTTCCTCAACTTTCCCAAACAATGTATTAGTAAAAGCTACCTCCTCTGGCCCGTGCATTTTTGGTTTTACAATATAAACTGATCCAGCCCTTGAGTTATTTTTATTTTTAAAATCATGTAGAGCACATAACGTAGCCATAAACGCATCCATTATGCCTTCTGGAATTTCTGTACCATCTTTAAGTATAATTGCAGGGTTAGTCATTAAATGCCCTACATTTCTATTCAATAATAATGCTCTTCCATGAAGAGTAATTTTATTTCCATCTTTCGATATGTAAGATCTGTTTGGATTTAATCTTCTAACAAATTTTTTTCCATTTTTTTCTATATTTGCTGTCAAATCGCCTTTCATTAAACCAAGCCAATTACGGTAACATTTAATTTTATCCTCAGCATCCACCGCTGCAACCGAGTCCTCATTATCAACTATGGTTGATAGAGCAGACTCAACAATAAAATCTGAGATCGAGGCTTTATCTGTTTTTCCAATAAAATGATTTGGATCAATTATAATATCAATATGCAGATTATTATTTTTTAATAAAACTGAAGTTAGTTTTTCTTTTTCTCCATTATATCCAATAAACTGGTTCTTATTTTTTAAATAAACTTCTTTTTTTTCCTCAAGGAAAACTATGTCATTATCTTTTACTTTTATTCCAGAGATTTTATCCCAACTTCCATGATCTAATGGGAAACTTTCATCTAAAAATTTTCTTACATAGGCTATAACTTTTTGAGCTCTTTCTTTATTAAAATCTTTGCCTTTATCTCCTGGAATTACATCTGTACCATATAACGCATCATATAAACTTCCCCATCGGGCATTAGCAGCATTTAAAGCATATCTAGCATTATCAACTGGTACCACAAGTTGAGGACCAGCTATTGTTGCTATTTCATCATCTACATTTAGAGTTTCAATATTAAAGTCGTCTTTTTCTTCTACGATATAAGAAATAGATTTTAAAAAATCTAAATACTCTTTTTTATTAAGTTCTTTATCTTTATTTTTTTTGTGCCAGTCATCTATTTTTTTTTGAATATCTTCTCTCTTTTGAATTAACTTTTTGTTTAATGGCGCAAGCTCGTGAACAATTTTTCCAAAATTAGTCCAAAATTCATCAGATTTAATATTAGTACCCGGAATAATTTCATTATTAACAAAATCCAAGAATTTTGTATTAATTTTAAGCCCGTTTTTCTTTGTAATACTCATAGTCACCGATCTTTACATTTTATTATAATACATTAATAGTAGCATTATTGGCTCATTATGAAAAATTATTTAGAATTTGAAAAAGAAATCAAAGCCCTTGAGCAGGAAGTAGATGGACTTAAAAGCCCATTCGGTTCAGAGGGAATATCTGAAGTCGACACTCAAAAAATTAAAGATACTCAAAATGAGATTAATGAAAAATTAAAAGAAACCTACGCAAACTTGAATAGCTGGCAAAGAACCCAAGTTGCAAGACATGAAGATAGGCCTAAGGCAAATTTTTATATTAAAAAAATATTTTCTCAATTTACACTACTGTCAGGCGATCGATACTTCGGGGATGACAAATCTGTTATTGCTGGTTTTGGATTAGTTAATGATAAATCAGTTTTAGTTATAGGCCAGGAAAAAGGTGAAGATTTAAATAGCAGAATAGAAAGAAATTTTGGAATGATGAGACCTGAGGGATATAGAAAATGTATCAGGTTAATGAAATTAGCCGATCGTTTTCAAATTCCAGTCGTCACATTTATTGACACACCTGGAGCATACCCTGGACTTGGTGCAGAACAGAGAGGTCAAGCGTCAGCAATTGCAAATTCAATTGAATGCTGCATGGCTCTTGGCGTTCCAAATATTTCAATTATAATTGGAGAAGGTGGTTCAGGCGGCGCTATAGCTTTAGCATCTTCGAATAAAGTTATAATGTTAGAGAATTCAATTTACTCAGTTATTTCACCAGAGGGATGCGCGTCAATACTCTGGCGCGATCCAAGTAAATCACTGCAAGCAGCAGAGGCAATGAAGCTGACAGCAAAAGATTTACTCAAACTCGGCGTTATTGATGAGATAATCACCGAACCTTTAGGAGGAGCTCACAGAGATCAAGATAGCATTGCAGCGGATATTAAACATTCAATTATAAAAAGTTTAAAAAGTTTTGAAAATTTTAGCAAAGAAGAGATTTATGATCATAGGAAAACAAAATTTCTTCAAATCGGCAGAGGTCAAGGTTTCACTAAATCTAATAATTTTGGGGAGGGGCTAAGTTATAAAGACTCAAATATAGAAAGATTTGTAATTCATGTCATTAAAAACAAACTAATATACGGCGGAATAGCTTTAGTAGCTGTAACTAGCTTAATAGCCCTTATATTTTAACCATTGTTGCAAAAAACAATTAAATTAAATAATTTTTTCTCCTATTGACTTTTGCAGTTCTAAGCTATTTAAGATGCTAATAACTAATTTTTAATTAGTTAAATTTAATAATAATTAAGGAAAACAAAAAATATGAGTACACTAAAAGGTAAAGTAAAGTGGTTCAATGGCACTAAAGGATATGGTTTCATTGAAAGAGAAGACAAAGAAAAAGACGTGTTCGTTCATTCTTCAGCTGTTAGAGAAGCTGGTTTAAAATATTTAAACGAGGGTGATGAGTTAACGTTTGAAGTGGAGA
>Ga0213865_10001069_pt1 | contig 18065 bp, 13 predicted proteins | sample PICome_6_FD_160100 | JGI IMG/M metagenome (GOLD analysis project Ga0213865, IMG submission 160100) | Coastal seawater microbial communities near Pivers Island, North Carolina, United States - PICO282 | ecosystem: Environmental > Aquatic > Marine > Coastal | place: USA: North Carolina...
GAAACCAAAACGCATACACACTAGCAATGGCTTTTAATGAGTATGGTATTAATAAGTCATTAGCAGCATATGTTTTGAATCAATATGAGCAGGAAGACTTTAATTTAAAAGAGATACAAGCTACAATTGAGAATGCATATAACCATACTGCTAAGTTTAGAACAAAATTCTATGAGGATGAGTCGGCTGTTAATATAGTTAGATTGAAGGTTAGGAATGGAGCAACCAAAAAAGAGATTATTGAGGAGTTGGATAGTAATAATAAATCATATCCTGAATGTGATGTAGAGTCAGTTATTAAGCGTGTAGATGATGAGGGTGCAAATGTTAAGTTTTGGTCAAAGAGTGAGAAGGGTGTAATTAGAAATATACCCGTACTATTTAAGCAGTTTCTTGAGGATAATGGATTCTATAAGTATTCGCCTGAAGGTACAGCTAACTTTGTATTTGTTAGAGTTATTGAAAACCTGATAGACCACACATCGGATAAAGAAATAAAAGATTTTATACTTAATCATCTTTTAGACCTTGATGACTTATCGGTTTATAATCACTACGCAGATAGGACAAGTTTATTTAAGGAAGATTTCCTTACATTACTATCTACTATTGATATTCACTTTGTTAGAGATACAAAAGATACATCATTTCTGTATTATAATAATTGTGCAGTAAAGGTTACAACAAACGATATTGAGACAATTCAATATGTTGATTTAGATGGGTATGTTTGGAAAGACCACGTTATAGATAGAACATTTAGAATGTGTCGTAATGATAATTGCGATTACAAAACATTTATATCTAGGATATGTGGTGGTAGCCAAGATAGAATTGATACAATGGAATCAACAATTGGTTTTATGCTACACGGATATAAGAACTTATCTTCTTGCCCGGCAATCATACTCAATGATGAGGTTGCGAGTGAGAATCCTGAAGGGGGAACGGGTAAGGGAATATTTATGAATGCACTATCTCATATGAAGAAGCTAGTAGTGATTGATGGTAAGGCATTTAACTTTGAGAAGTCATTCCCATATCAGACCGTATCGGTTGACACACAACTTCTATGCTTTGATGATGTTAAGCGTAACTTTGATTTTGAAAGATTGTTTAGTGTTATTACGGAGGGTCTTACATTAGAGAAGAAAAACAAAGATGCAATCAAGATACCATACACACGTTCACCGAAGGTAGCAATAACAACCAACTACGCAATACGAGGTACAGGTAATTCATTTGCAAGACGTAAGTTTGAGATTGAATTACACGCACATTATAGTAAGCAGTATACTCCATTTGAGGAGTTTAAGAGACATCTATTTAATGATTGGGATTCTGATGAGTGGTGTTTATTTGATAGCTATATGGTTAACTGCTTGAGTAGTTATATGCGAACAGGTCTGATTGAGAGTGAGTTAGTGAATGGTAAGTACAAAGCATTTGTTTTAGAAACATCAGAAGACTTTGTAGAGTGGTGTGGCGTAAAAACAGGAGAAAAGAATCAATTACTACCTGTAGAGGAAACTATACATCTAAATAAACTTTATATTGATTTTTGTGAAGACTATCCTGACTACGGAAAGACAGGTAGTATAAAGTTAAGTCGTGTTAAGTTTAATAAATATGTAAAAGCATATGCTAAATACCTAACGGGGAAAGATGTGCAGGAAGGAAAAGATGTGATGGGTAAATGGTATATGATTAAGTTATGAAAGGATTATATCAAGTAACAGCACAAAAAGGTAAAAGAATCTTATCATCTGAGGTATATGGAAACTCGGATGATAAAGACTCTTTGTTTGCTAGACTAATGAATAGACATAAGATTGTACATTCACAGAGACCTTTGTTTAAGTTAATTGAAATAAAGTTAAACAAGGATATGACTAAATCGAGTTTTAAGTTCAGAGACTATCAGAGAACTATCATCTCTCAGGGGGTGGGGGTTCTTAAAGCTAAGCGTTTTTTATATTTATCTATGGAGGTTCGCACAGGCAAGACCTTAACAAGTCTTGGTATTGCTGATGAGATTGGTGCAGGGAATGTACTCTTCTTAACCAAGAAGAAGGCAATCAGTACCATCGAGTCTGACTACGCAATGCTTAACCCCAAGTACAACCTAGTGGTTATGAACTACGAGAGCATACACAAGCTACCACAAGATATGTGGGACTTGATTGTATGTGACGAGGCACATAGTATGGGTGCGTTTCCTAAGCCAAGTAAACGTGCCAAGCAGGTGCGTGAGCTGATAGCTAAGAACAACCCATATGTTATACTGATGTCAGGAACACCAACACCTGAATCATTCAGTCAGATGTATCATCAGGTGTATGGTATACCAAATAACCCATTCAAGCAGTACAAGAACTTCTATAGGTTCTGTGATGATTATGTAACGGTTACTGAAAAGAAAATCAATGGTCTTCGTATCAGAGATTATTCTAATGGTAAGCAGAGCATCATTGATATGATGAAAGCATATACGATTAGTTACTCTCAGAAGGAGGCAGGTTTTAAGGTTAATACCCGGGAACACAAGCTGTATGTAAAGATGGATGACATCACATATAACATAGCTAAGAAACTGAAGAAGGATTTAGTTGTTGAAGGAAAGGATGAAGTAATACTTGGCGATACTAGTGTAAAGCTAATGACTAAGTTGCATCAGATATACTCAGGTACGGTTAAGTTTGAATCAGGTAACTCAAAGATACTTGATTTGAGTAAAGCCAGGTTTATATACGATAACTTTGGCGATAGTAAAGTTGGTATCTTCTATAAGTTTAAAGAGGAGTACAACGCTTTAAAAGAGGTCTACGGGGATAATCTATGCACGGAGCTAGATGAGTTCAACACAACGGATAAAACCATAGCCCTACAGATTCAATCAGGCAGAGAAGGTATTAGTCTTCGTAAAGCTGAGGCATTGGTGTACTACAATATTGATTATAGTGCGACAAGCTATTGGCAGAGCAGGGACAGGATGACAACTAAAGAAAGATTAGAGAGTGATGTGTATTGGATATTTGCCGAGAAAGGTATAGAAGATAAGATATATAAGGCTGTATCTAATAAAAAAGACTATACCACCAAACACTTTAAGAAAGATTTGCTAACTTTGTAGTAATGAAAAGCAAAAGAAACTCTCGTGCCGGCAAGCATCCATCGTATGATAAGAAAGGTATGTCTGATGAACAAATCAAACGTAAAAGAGCATACGATAAAAAATACAATGCTACCAAGAGACGCAAGAGATACCGTGCTAAACTGAACGCTGCTAATAAAAAGGCGGGGACATATGGCAATAAAGATGGTATTGATATGAGTCACACGAAGAGTGGACGCTTAGTTAAAGAAAGACGAAGCCGTAACCGTGCTAGAAACGGTCAGAACGGTAAGTCGACAAAGAAATGACCGAACAGCAAATACAAAGCAAAAGGATAAAAGAGTTAGAAGAGCAAGGTTATTACGTTCTTAAGTTAATTAAGACGAACAAAAATGGAATCCCTGATGTTTTAGCTATTCATCCTGATGCTGCTGTCATCTTTAGCGAAATCAAAACCAAGACAGGTAAGCTGTCGAAATTACAAGAATACAGACTTAAAGAACTCGAAACTTTCGGATTTAAGACCGAGGTATATAGAGGTGAATAATTAATTAATAATAATATGAATAATACAACAGACAGTCATCATCCCCTAAACAAACAGTTTTGGGAGTATGGTCAAAACTTTTGTGTAGATTGCTTGAGGTCAGGAGACCTTATACTAGACTGCACACACAGCACAGAAGTCTTGTGTAAAGAATGCAAGGCAAAACGTGAAGCATAAAAAAGCCCTCTTGGTCTTGAGGGCTTTTAATAATGAATCAAATATACAATATACTATCCCTTCCAAAGGATAGTACGAAATTAAATTAAATAAATTAAACAAACAAATGCAATTAGTAAAAGATGTAGATACAAACTACAAAGATTATATGTTTATCCGTAACATATTAAAGAAAGGATACACTCACGAATCAACAGTATTAGGTTTATGCATTAAGCATAATATGAAAAACTGTCGTCAGAAACTTTATGACCTTGTAGATTTAGGTCAGGTAGAAAAAGTTGAGGTGGAAAGAAGTATTGGTGTTGAAGATTATGTAAGAAAATACAAATACGTTCTTAAAAAAACAGAGCTATCTTGTTATGCAGCAGCAGGTGTAGATAAGCTAGGGGGTTGGCAAGCAGATAGCGAAATAAAACGCAGGTTAGATTTTGATTCTTTATTACTTATGATTTCAAAGTTTTATGAGGAGTCAAGACAGGATATAATATCTACGTCAAGAAAAAGAGAGCTCGTAATACCTAGACAAATGTTTTGCTATATAGCGAGGTTTAATATCCCTAATATAACTTTATCTAAGATAGGAAAGTTTCTTGGCAACAGAGACCACTCTACTGTGATACATTCAGTAAATCAAGCTGAAAATTTTATGAGCTATGATAAGCAGTTTCAAGCTGATTACAGAAGGTTGGTTGATTTTATAAATAAAAAATTAGGATAATTAAAACATATTTTTTAGATTTGTAACACAGGGATGAAAATATCTGCATACGAAAAAGAGAGATTAGCTCACATCAACTACAAGATGGGAGTTATTCACGACTATGTAGATGACATCTATGAGCTTCTAGTCGACAGAGATTTTGATGAATTGAGTGTTGTGCTTGTCGAGATAATCGAGGAGCTAAAAGAAATTCAATTATCAATTACCGATGAGCTATAGTGATTTTAGACCAAGACTAAAAGGCAACAAGAAAGATGCCTATCTAAACTTAACCAAAAACGAAAAGCGTATACTTGTTATAGGTGACCTTCACGCACCATTTACCCTTGACGGATACTTTGAGTTCTGTAAGGACACCTATGCAAAGTATAATTGCAATCAAGTAATATTTATTGGTGACATCATCGACAACCACTACTCATCCTTCCACGCAACCGACCCGGATGGTATGGGTGGTGGCGATGAGCTTGATTATGCGATTGAAGAGATTGCTAAGTGGCGTAATGAGTTTCCAAAAGCAGATGTATGTATTGGAAACCACGACAGGATAATAATGCGTAAGGCATTTGATTCTCAGATTCCTTCACGTTGGATTAAAGATTACAACGAGGTTCTTGGAACTAATTGGAATTGGGTTGAGCAGATAGTTTACGATGGCGTACAATACGTTCACGGTGAAGGAGGTACAGCCCGGACTAAATCTAAAAATGATATGATGTCAACCGTACAGGGTCATATCCATACACAGGCATATACTGAATGGAATGTAGGTAAGAACTTTAAGATATTCGGAATGCAAGTAGGATGTGGTGTTGATGGCAAGTCATACGCAGCAGCATACGCTAAGAACTTCAAGAAGCAAGCGATAGGATGTGGTGTAGTATTCGGTGGACATACAGCAATAAATTGTATGATGGAACTATGAGTTTAATAAGAAGCAGTAATCAAGTAAAGCAAGCTATAGATTTTACAGGTGTTCAAAATGGTAAAATACATCCATCAGATATAGATGCAGTTCTAGAGTTTGACAATGAGGCTTTAATACTTATAGAAGTAAAGAGAGAGAAGAACGATATACCTATAGGTCAAAGACTTTTATTAGAAAGGATTTGTGATTCTTGGAGAACAGATAAGTCTATAGTTTTAAAAGTAGTTCATAGTTATAAAAACGACTCATCAGACATACCTTTAGATATATGTATGGTTGAAAGCTGTTATTATAATAAAAAGTGGATTGATAAAAAATCAACATTAATAGATGCCTTAAATAATATAGGCATTAAGTGGAATATAAAAAAATTAAAATTTTAAATGGCAACATACGATGATAAATTAAGAACATTAGAAGTATTAAGAGATTCAGATGCAATGATTGTAACAGGGTTTGGAGAAGCTCTGATGGGTTATTGTGACTTCAGAGGTAATCTAGTAGCAGCTTATGATATAGATAAGTGTATAGATATAATTGCACAAGATATGGAGTATGAAGATGCTATAGATTATTTTTACTTCAACATACACGATGCGTATGTAGGAGAGAGTTCACCAATTTTTATAAGATTAGACCACAACATATGAGCAAAGGACCAAACTACGAAGAGTTTATAATAGCGTTGCTAATTAATTCAGCTATAATTTTTTACGTCTTGAAGTTAATCTTGTAACCTTCTTAGGCTTGAAGATGTTCTTCATCTTCTTTGGCTTTACCCTAGCAGGTAAATCCTTTGAGCCGTATTCCTTTTCCCACCTCGCTGCAATCTCAGGGAGGTTCTTATGCATATATCTTCTCTGTGCTTCGCTTTTAAATGGCATAATTATCTTTTACGTTTTCCAAGTTCACTGTAATATTTAGCAGTTTCCTTCTCTTGTTGTTTTATAAATTTAGCTAACTCTTTATCTCTAACATCTTGTCTTAGATGTTTAGGCATATATGATGACGATATACCAATTGACTTTAACATCTCTTCATTAAACTCTTCAGTATCCTCAGCTACACTCATATTGTACATCGCTATAAATGGGTCTATCTGAGTTCCCATAGTTGCTTCAGCAATAGGTCTAGCAGCTCCTAAAAGAGTTCCTTCAGAGTTTACAGATTTAATAACTTTTCTAGCCATTATACTGTATGGGTTTACGACATTATTGTTGAGCCATTTTTTCTTATACTCCTCTCTTTTTAACCCTGCAATAATTCTTCCTCCTATATCAAACTCTTCTAATGTTTGCCCTAATAAAGGTATCTGATATAATAAATTCATACCAAACATAGCTTTTGCTATATCTTCAAGAGCATCTTCTACATCCTCCTCGTCTCCCATTGCGAACTTAGCTATATTGGATGCAGCGACAAACATCATATTAGCTATGGCTGCATTTAGATAAAAACTTCTAACATCTTTTGTTCGTGGTAGCTTTCCACTTGTAAATGAATTAAAAATATTTCTACTTGAACTTAGAACCTTATTTATTTGAAGGAATACTGTACTTCCAAACATAGTAAATGTTCTAGTCAAATAGTTACTGCTGTCTTGTAGTGATGTTCTTTCAGTACCCCTTCTAGTCTGCTGAGTTGCATTGTAATTATTGAATGCTGCCACGGCATCACTCTTATTCATACCGTTAGCAATGTTTCGCTTATAGTTCACCATATACCCGAGAACACCCAACGCATCACCAATTGACGTTGGTGCTCCTGCTAATGCCTTAGCCGTAGCTTTAGCTCTCCCTGCTTTAGTGAATCTTTTACTTTCAGTACCTATGAACTTTCTACTTGCCGACTCTAATGTATATATATCTCCCTGCAATCCTTGTATAAAACGCTGTTTAAAATCAGGAGATATTTCCATAGCTTCTCTCAACGCACCATTTTTCCCTACCAAATCCTTGAACAAAGAACTATACACTCTTGCAGAGTCTATCATAAACATAATAAAATCAGCACGTCTTCTAATTACGGCAGGGATTTTTGAATCTTTACCAAAGTAATCATAATCTTCAAATGCATTTATAAAAGATGTAGACTGTTTTAATATCTGAATAAATTTAAACGATAGAACAAAACCTGTTAGCTTACTAAACATTTTATTAGCAAAGCTATTTGTGAACGCAGCCTCTTTTGCTGACATTGGATTTATTGTACTGTTAATTCTTTCTTTGATTATTTTTTCCATTGAAAGATTAGTAAGTAAGGCTTTGACAGATGGTATATTTAAGAATGTGTTTAGGTCTTTGATTCCTTGTGCGTGAGATTTATATCTCTCCATACCATCTATGTATTTATCTAAAACTCCTGTAAAGTCAAAACCACTAAACGCTACATCGCTTTCTCTATTCGTTCTCTCTTTTAAGTTTGGAGACTGCTCTGCATTAAAATTATAGAGGAAGTTACTATCTTTTATATCCTCTTCTTTTAGTTGAGTAAATACTGTACTTAATGGGAAGTAGTTTTCTATGTAACCTAAGTTTTGATTGTTGGTAGATGAGTAAACATCATTGATGCCTTCAAAGTATTCATTGCTTAAGAATGAAACAATATCCTCTGTGAAAGATACCAAATCCTTACCAAGATGTTTCTTAATGGCTTCTATTTTTTCTTCTGTAAATCCTTGATTTAATAATTTCTTTTTTACATCTTCATTTAAACTTAATGCATAAATCCTCATAGCCTCAGACGCAGTGAATTTATTTTTTATTTCTCCTTTTGTGTCGCTACGGAAAATGCCGGGAATTTTTATTGAGCCTTTTGAGTGTAAAGCTATTTTTACTCCCTTGTATCCCTTCTTAAATCCTAAGTCTTTTGCCATATTATTAATCTTATCTAGCGTTTTGTCTTTGCCATCTAGATAATTTGTATTCATAATATTTAAAGCATCATATATATTTTCTCTAAATAGGTTTAGATTATCTGTAGCTCTATCAAGTATATTAGATAAAGTTTCTAAATGAGAAAATGTGTTTAAAACATTTCTTTTTGCCGATGCAATAGTTCCAAACTTAAAGGTTTTTACAAAGTCTTTTATCGCAGCAGGTATTTTTAATTTTCTAAAGTTTTCGTAGATGCTTTGAATCTTCTTAGCCATCTCGTCTTTATTTAAAAGAACACCATCTTCACTAAACATTTCAGGATTGGTTTTCTTTATTTGAGATTCAGCCTTTTCTGCGATAGCTCTTCTTTTTTCAGCCTGAATTGTTTTTATCGCATTTAATCTTTCAATGGCTTTTTTTCTATATATTTTTATATTTTGATTTATTTCCTGAACCTGTTCAAGAGACATACTTTCTATGTTCTCAAACATACTAAATGCTAAAAACTTATTATATAGCTCTGATTCTTTTTTTGTTAATTTCTCTCCATTATTATATCTCTCTTGTATCTCATCAATTACAGCAGCGTTTTCATCTAGAGTTCTAGAAATTTCTTCTGTGTTATTATTCCTTATGGCTTTTAAAACTTTATTGGCTTCTTTGAAAAACACTTTAGATTCAGCATCGACAGTTTTATCTTTCTTTCTACTCTTCTTTCTTAATACTGAGTGTATATCTCTTATCTCAAAATCTTTAGCTATCTCTCTCTGCTTATTGATTATGTCTAATACTCGTTGCGATTTTACTTTTATGTTGTCTATATCCGTATCAGCTATAGCTCTTATAAGTTGGTTTATTTTAGATTTCGTGTATCTATTAGATGCTATAAGGTTATTCATTATAAACCTCTTCATCTCTGCTTTAACCTGAGCTAAATCATTAGAACCTATTTTTCTGTTTCTTAGGTTTCTTCTCAGGTTAGACATCTTTTTCTGAAAAGACAAACTAGCTTTTTTATTTGAAATTGTTTTTTCAAAACCACTAATAAGCTCTTGCTTAACCTGTCTATTCTGCTTTTTATATATAGGATTTTCTTTTAATAGCTCTATACCCTTCTCTCTTATCTCCGTAACGCTAGCATTTTTGTTTTTCTTTACAAATTTTGAAAGCTCACTCCTAACATCTTTAAGTAATTTTAAAGCACTACTAGCACCATCAGCTACTCTTTCAAACTCAATTGGCATATCGAGGAAAAAGTCAACCTCTATCTTCAATGCCTCATCTATATCAACTTTCTTAAATCCTTTTTTTCTTAATAATTCTCTGATTGCTGCATCGGGTATATCCTCTTGTCTTCCTAATGTAACTATGTCGTTTATTGAACTATCATTTGGAGCTGTCATTAGCTGCAATGCATCTGTAAATGCATCTACCTTTGCATCAAAAAGTTTTTTTCCCGATAACAAATCAACAGTAACAGCCTGAACAAATTCATCTAATGTTATATTCTCAATCTGCTCAGCCGTATACTGAGATATACCCATCAGCTTTTTAACATTTATGAATAAATCTTTTAGCCAATCCTTAAAAGCTCTTTTTTTAGCTGCTTTAAAAAATGATTCTCCCTTATCTCCTATTGCAGTAGCCAAAGCCTCCTCTTGAATATATGTGTTTATTTCTTCTTGAGTAGCTCCATCTTTTTTCATCTGCTTAATTACACGATTGTAATCTTCGCTACTTCTAATAGATGATTCGTATGAGCTTCCCTGTACAAGCTCCATACCTTTTCTATATAACTCAGGCTTTAATTGCTTAGCTACGTTTATCCATATGTGTCCAAATTCGTGGACAGGAGTGTTAAAGTTTTCAAATGCAGGGTTAAGATATAGTTTTCCGTTATACACAGCTCCGTATATCTTTTGGTTTTTTGTAGATAATGCCTTAGCGTTTAGGTCTTTTAATAGTGCATCAAACTCATCAACACTTGTAGATACATTTACGCTTGGGAATGCCTTTGTTAATAGGTTAACAAATTTCTCATATGCACTTGCAACTTTTTCTGTAACCTCATATGCAGTTGTTCCTGTCTGCATAGCAGATGTCATAGCAGCAGCTTTAGCTTCTCCTCTAGTAAATTCCCTTAGTTTTGAAAAAGGTAATTCTGCTTCAGCTAATTTTTCTTTTATATTGGCTTTGTTGTTAGATTCTATAATCTCATTTAATATGAGATTAGTTTGTTTTTTAACATCACCTTTTAGTTTTTTTACATCTGTATCTATAAGAGATTGAGTTATTTCTTTGGCTTTTGATTTTTTTTCTTCAGCAGATAAACCCTTATCTTCTAATGCTCTTTTTGCTTCTTGAATTTTATCATACACAGATACCTCAATCTCTGTAGCATCTTCCTTTACTTTCCCGGTTTTCTTTTGGTCTAAGCCTAATGCTCTATTTTCAAGTTCGCCAAAATATTTTTTAGTCACTCTATAAAATGGTACGGTCTCACCCATTACACCAACAGCTCTACCTCTTATGTATATTGGATAGTTAGGGTGCTTTGGTATGCCCTCAGACTCCTGCTGCTCTAAATTCATTTTAGCAGAAACTATTATGTCATTATAAGCCTTATTATATTCTTTTTTAGTTATCTGTTTATTGGCAAGTTTTTCATCAATCTCTTTTTTCAAGTCACTCACCTTTACACCATCCTTATTGGTTATCTCAACAACCATAGTTAACGCACCCACAGGTTGGTCTTTAACAAACTGTTCACTATTTTCGTCAACTAGTGTCTGTAGCGATATGCCGAGAGATTGCATCTGCTTAAACAGTTCGGTTTGTGCATCTATATCTAAGCTCTCAGGAACAATAGCCTCTAATGTCTTTGCTCTAGTATCTACATCCTCATTCTGAAGAGCTTTGAAAAAAGATAATATATCGTTACTTTCTGATAAATATTTCTTTGCTTTTTTTACATTGTTATTTGTAGATTTTTGTACCTGCTCTTTTACTAAATTCCAGAGATTGCTTTTTTGTCCTTGAGGTATTTTTTTATCTATCTCCTCAGCCATAACGATGTTAGAATATATGCCACCATCGCCCATATTATACACTACAGATTGGTCTCCATCCATAGCACCCTTTATTATTTTTGTAGCTGCTCCATCTTTAATAGATGCCCAACCTACTTTACCAAACATTTTTTCCATCAATGGGAAAAAGTTTCCACCCATTTTAACATATGGATTTGTTTCTTCATTATATGGTTTGCTAGGGTCTTTGAGCTCAACCTTAAGTTTGTCAGCCATCAAAAGATTTAATTTCTTTCCAACTATATCTTTTAACTTAAATTTCTTAACCTTATCTGTTAATTTTGTATTCTCAGTTATTTCAACAGGAGTTGGTGTAATATCAGGGGTCTCAGCTTCTATTGCTACATCTCCAACCTCTTGCTCGTCTTGAGAGCTGAAAAGTTCAACTGCTTGTTTTTCTAATTCCTGCTTCTTTTGTTCAGATGTTTGACCCTCATCTAATTGGAACTGAGGATTTTTTTGTTTAACTAAATTTTCTAATCTATTAGCCTCCTCTTCTATAAACTCTTGTGTCTCATCAACGGGAGCAGTGTCTACTTCCTCAGTAACCTCTACTTCAGGCGTAACATCAGGAATAATCTCCTCTTCAATGACAGATTCAGGAGCAGCTTTAGTAGCTACTTCAGGTGCAACCTCTTCAGCTACATCTTTGATGTCTTCGTTTACCTCCTTTGATATCTCTTGAAATTGAGCCTTAACCTCGTCAGATTGACCCGCAAGCCATTCTTTGTGAGAGTCTGCAAATGATTGACCTGCTTTAGTAGCACTACCAAATATAATACCCATTCCGTATGTCATAAGACCAAACTCTAAGTTTTTGTCAAGGCTTCCAAACCTTTCTTTCCAAAGGTCTTTCATTTTACTTAGACTACCATCCGACTCATTAATTATACTGCCAAACTCATTACCGTACTCTTCAGCAGTTTCACCAAGACCCATACCACTTCTCTGTGCAAATATTGCTAATGCTCGGTGTGCTTTTGGTGCATTTCTTCCAAATGCTTTAGCCATTAGCTGCATATATATATTTCTTTTACCTACGGCAGATAGACCTTTTGCAAATGTCTCACCCAACGCACCCGATAGAAATGATGCCTCTTCTTCTACACTTTCGTCTCCAAAAAAACTAGCAGCCTCGTATGTTAGACCCTGCTCAGCAGCACCTAATAAAAACTTGCTAAACTTGTTGGTGTCTTTTAGTTTATCAAAAGCCTTTCCAAGTCTTGATGCATTTTTTAATGACCTTACTGCAAAACCTGCTGAAGCAAAAGCCGGCATCATAGATAGTGTTGCACCTAAAGTAGAACCTATCTTTTCACCTGTTGTCATATCGTAAGCACCTTCTAGTGCTTCCATCTGTTCTTTAGATACGTTTTCTAATATATCTGATTTTGCTAAAGCATCAAGAACTATTTCAGCTTCCTCCTGCTCTGTTGTAACTAATGCCTTTCCCGCAGCACTAATACCACCAATAAATGTTTTACCTGCTTGACTAAAAAAATTATCTTCTTTTAATGCTTTTCTATTCAATAAAGCTATAGGAGTGATTTGTTCAACTTTTTTATATATATCTGCATATTTACTAGCTGCTTCGTCAGCTCCTGTTATATCACCTATAATCGGTATTAGAGATAAACCCCATACTCCATTTGATATCTCTGAATCTTTAAGTTGAAACAATAAACCATCATAATAATTCAAAAGTTTTTCTAAAGGAGTATCTCCCTCTTCTTTTTGTATTTCAGGATTTTCTGAATATATTTTTTTAGCTTCTTTTACAGGATTTATAAATGCCTTGTATCTGTTTTCGGCTTTTAAAAGCTGTTCTTTTAACTCTTTGTCATCAGGGTTTTGTGCTAGACGTGCTCTTATTTCAGCTATATATTCATTATTCTTTTTAATGTAAGCTATCTTGTGGTCATCTAGTCTCTTTTGAGTTGCATCTCTTTTGGATATAGCTTCTGATATTGCCTTTTCTTTGTTTGGTAAAAATTTGCTTTCTTCAAATGTTTTTATAACATCATTATCTTCCCTTAACTGAACTAATAAATCGTACTCCGTTTTATCTACTTCATTTAAAAACATTTCAGCAGGTCTATTATACCTATGCTCCCTTATTTGTTCTCTGTTATTATATATACCTTTATCTATAAGCTCTTCATCATTTGCCTTTGCTTTGGCTACATACTCATCAGTATAAACATTTGCTTTAGCTTTTATTCTAATATCTAAAAGGTCGCTAGGATTTACGGCATTACCTAAAGGTCCTTTTACTATTGGTACAGTTCCTGCGTCAATAGCTGCATCATATAGTTTTTTATACTCCTTTACTTCTGCATCAGTTAAATTTGCCGTAGGTCCTTCTATAGCAAAACGTAATGCTTTTTTTTGTGCTTCGGTTATCTTTTCTTTAGTTGGTATATCTATTTCAAATGATTCAGGTGATACTGATTTAAGCTCATTTAAAGAATTAACCTTTTTTATTGGGTTATTGGTTGCATTTAATCTCTCCCTAATTTCCTTAGATTTTTCTTCATCGAAACCAAGTTCTAAAAAAATATCTTTTTCCCCATCTGATTCTACATATCTAGAATCTTGAGCTTCTAATGATATATAATCTTTTTCGGGCTTATCTGTTTGCTCTATTTCAGGTGCAATTACAGGCTCGACAGACATTGGGTCAAATATGTCTGCCTTATCTTTTGTTTCTTCAAACTCTTTTAAATCGTACTGTATAGGGGCTTTCTCCTCTATAGTTTCTCCAACAAGCTGTATATCTTCTTCATCCTGTTGAGATTCCGATAAACCATCTTCTGCCGGAACTTCCTCTGTAATAGATTCCGTAACATCCACCCTTTCCTCTGAGGGTATAGAGTCTTTTTTTTTTACATCACCCAATGAAAACTTAGATAAAAATTCTTCTTTACTTTTTGTGTAAAATCCATCTCTAGAAACTACTTTAAAAACTTTATCTCTATATGCTTCATCTTGGTATTGAGATTGAAAATCATCAAAAGATTTTGTGTAATAACCCTCTCTTTTTAATACGTTAAATAACTTCTGTAGCTCTTCCATTATTATTAACCATCTAATTCTCCTGATTTATCTTCAGTAATTCCTTCCTCTGTAGACCCTCCTCCTGCTAAAACATCTATCTCACCTGTCTGCATTAATCTTGCCGACTGCTCTGCATTTACATTGTTAGCTAAAAACTCTTTGAGTAGCCTTGTATTTTCTTCAGCAGAATTGTTTTCAGATAATACTAGAGAAGGCTGATTAGGTATTTTTATTGTTACGGTCCCCCATCCTGTACTTATTTTAGCACCTTTTGTGTATTTATTTAATATAGGTTCAAGTTCTTCTTTGACATCGTTCTTTTTAAAATCTGTGAATGTTTCATCGGTTATTTCAAAAGAATCGCTTTTAATATAATTTTGAGCTGCCTCTAAAGATGAAAGGCTTTTAACTTCTGCTGAAACACTAGATAAAGGTTGAGTTGGGTCAAAATTCATTGTATTCAATATGGTATTAACATCCTTTATTTGATTGCCTTGACTTAAGAAAAAATTAGTGTTTCCTATCAGCCAATCCTTCTGAGGAATTATTTTACCTTGTGCATTTTTAAACGGTATAGGGTCAGCTTCTTTACCTCCTGAATAATAAATAACAACTCCTTCAGGGTTTCTCTTTATTCTTTGAATATTTTTATTCAACCCTTTCAGATATCTCTCTGCTGTTTCAACTTGACTCTGATTTCCATACCAAAGCATTGCCATATTTTCAGCAAAATCATTAGCCACAAAACCTGTTTTGTCTGTTGGGGTTTTACGTCCACTAGGAATGCTTTTTCTTCCTGTGCTACCTGCTGTTACTGTTCTGTCGAGTTTACTTCTAAGCACCCCTCTTAAAAAATCTATTGCAACTTCCTCCTGCTTTTTTGTTAGCTCAGGCTTAAGTACACTATTTTGTGTGTAAATCTGTCTTATTTTATTAAGCTCCTTACAATCTACTCCCGGAGGACAGTTCTCAAAACCATTTCCATCAATATCTTTTACACCATCCATTAAAATAGATACAGCTTCATATGGATTGGCTATCATTTCTTTCAGATACTTATTTTCAGCATTAAGAAACGCCTCACTAGCCTCTTTTACTTCTTTGCTGACAAGAGCATCAGCACCCATTGCTGTAATATCTTCAACCTTAAAAAATGCTCCTGCTTTTGACGTTGATGCTATCTGTTGAAACACATACTGATACTTGCCTAAATTTTTAACAATACCATTTAGCTCTGCATCGTAATCGTATTTTTTAACATCTTGTAAGAATATATTTGCAAAAGCCTGTAAGCTAACAGCGTCTTCAGGGTCTGTGCTATTTACATAGCCACCCTGACCATCAGGAATAAGTTTGTTACCCACCATAGTTCCGTCTTTCTGAATAACTATTTTTGTGTCATTCAGATTAGAAAACTTCATAAGTTTATCTAAATTTTGACGAGTATATTCAGACATATTCCCCGACATATTTGACTTATTAAGATTGGCAATCTGTGTGTTTAAATTTTTAAATGTTTTTAAAACCAAGTCCGTATTGTCAGTTACATTTTGTAATCTTCGTTGGTATTCATATGTTGTTATTTCACCATTCTTCCATAACTTATTGTTTGTAGAAACAAAAGCCTTTATATCATTGGAAGTATCCATCATACGGGAATTTGCAGTAGTGTTTTCCCCTAATGGAATTTCTATATCAGCAGCTACGGTAGCTAAGTTATCAAGTGCCTTAAATTCTGCCTCACCCTTTTCTCTTTTGGTGATAAGCATATCTGAGAAACTCTTGCCAATATCAGCCCAATTGACTCGGCTATCTGCGTCTCTATCTACATATCCAAATTTACTTGCCATATGTTATCCTATTGTGTCTGCTAATGGTGTATAAGAGCCCCTTCCTGTTCTAAGGTATCTATTATTAATACGCTGCTGTCTATTCATAGCTGCTATAGCAGGGTCAAATGATGCTTCAGGAATAAAATCTAGTCCCCCTGATACCATTGTTTGAGCTCCTTGAAAGGCTTGCTGTAATGCTTGTGCTCTAGCTTCATCAGCATCTGCTGCTGCCATCTGCTGTCCTGCTGCTTCTGCTAAATATATTTGCGATTTTATATCTCCTCGTTTTGCTTTTTCTTGAACAACAGCTAAATCTATACCCATCATTTCTTGACCCATAGCTGAAGCTATATTTCTCTGACCTTGTTGAACTACAGCTTGTACAGCAGGTATTCTAGCCATACCTCTTTCACTTTCTCTAGCAGCTTCAATTCCTTGTGCTCCTGTTACCATTAAAGCCTCTCTCTCAAGCTCATATGGCTCTTTTTGAATAGAAAGCTCTTCGGAATAAATTTTTTCCTGTTCTTTTAGAGCTTGACCCATAGCTCTTTCTATTTCTAATTCTGCTTCTCTTTTATTTTGTTGTTGTTTAGCTGCTTCAGAAAATCCCATTCCCATTTGTGCTGCTCCTACACCTATTGCTGCTGCGGTTAGTGCTGTTGTTGTTGCTATTGCCATATTATAATTTTTTTATCATTTCAGATGAATAGCTGTCTCCTTCAATATACCCTAATTTTTTATAGACATCTATAAGACCTCTATGTTTTATTAGAGCATATGCTATTGATGCACCATTCATCTTACATATTTTAGTTAACGTATTAATTAATAACTCTATAGCCATTGACCTGTTTGGTTTCTTTCTGTAATTTTTATTAGAAATTATCCAATCAACCCAACAAACTTCAGAGTTGGTCCTATATATAAATCCTGCACATACAGGAATGTCTTCATCATAAACCATAAAACCACCTGTCCCATTTTCAGGTAAAAATGATTTTGGAGGTGCTGCCCAACCCCAATCTTTCCACCAATCTACAAGTATATTATCGTAATCAGTTTCAGATAATGGCTTAACGTCAAACATCATTGACCACAAAGATAATAAATTTAAGGGAAACTTTTCATCACTTCTGATTCTACGGCAAATAACTCAACCTTTGTGTTTTCTGAATATGTTAAGTTAAAGACCGCATAATGTCCTAATACTCCGTGAGACTCAGCAACTGAGTTCTTGATAAATAAGAAGGTCTCTGTATTTGATGGTATTGGTGTAGTCCCGGCAGGTGATGTATCGATAACTACATTGTTGACACCCCTTCTAAGGTCTGTATTAATAGCTGTTACGTTTCCTGCATATACAGGCTCATTAGTGCCTGATAAGAAGTAGAAGTAATCTCCCACGCTTAATATGTTTCCTATTTGAACGGTTGTTGCAAAGTTTATAGTAGCAATACCTGCACCAATAACTACTGTTGTGCTTTGACCAATACCATTTACTGAACGTAACGCAAACTCAGGAAGTTCAGCAGGTGTTGAACCTAGTCCTTCATTCCTAACAAAAGCAAACCAACTCTGCTCTTTTTTCTCAAAGTAATCAGAATTAATAAACCCTGAGTCCTGTATGTCTGTTTCTATTGTAGCTGCCCAACTATCATCACCCTCCAAATTAAGCGTTTTAAAGAGCTTATTCTCTAAAGGTGATGTATTGAATACGCTT
>Ga0213865_10001070_pt1 | contig 18050 bp, 7 predicted proteins | sample PICome_6_FD_160100 | JGI IMG/M metagenome (GOLD analysis project Ga0213865, IMG submission 160100) | Coastal seawater microbial communities near Pivers Island, North Carolina, United States - PICO282 | ecosystem: Environmental > Aquatic > Marine > Coastal | place: USA: North Carolina | collected...
ATGCCCCAAAGATTTGCTGCGGAACCTCAGGCATCTCGAACCCAGTCAGTTGGGCGTAGGTGTGCCCTGCCACATCATAGCTGGAGAGCATGGCGGTTTGACCGTCGCTATCGAGGATCACATCAATGATGTTCGGGTCGTAATCAATGCCGTCGTCAGGTGCAGGATTGGCTCCCCCACCCAGCGTCCAAGTGGCCGCATTTTCCATGACGTCTCGCCACTTCCCGGTGCCAAATCCATCTTGACTTCCGATGACGATGATGTAGCGGTAATTCGGAATGTCCGAACCGATGACATCCTTGCTGACGGTGAATGTGATGGTCTTCGCCTCAACATCGCCGCTGACATCAATGCCCCGGGCTGAGGCGCTGCCGGTCTCCGCCTGGACGGCTTGGACCGCGCCCGGTTCGCCCGTGCCGCTGATGGCCACCTCCCATGCCCAATCTGGATGCACTTCTGCATTGGCGCCAGTGAGCATCGAAGTACGCCCGTAGGAGGTCTCGCCCTGGTCGACATAAATCTGAACGATTTGATGGCTGAAGCCGTTGGCCAGTCCCCAAATGTCGGTCATCTCGCTCATGGTGAGAATGAACTGGGCGTTCCATGCGCTTTGACGCACGGTGAGGTGGGTTGCGTCCCAGAGACCTCCACCGCTGGGCGTGTTGAAGTCGGTGGCCAGCGGGTACACATAGTCGCCATCACCGGTTTCATCGCCCACGGCATCATCGAGTTCGAGAAGCGTGACCCATTGCTCGAGGTCGGGAAGAACCATTTCAGCAGGAGCAGGAGGTGCCATCTCAGCATCGGTACCGTCCCCGTAGGACAGTGAATCTCGCCATGAGGTGACGACTTTGACACGGGTTGAATAGCGGGGTGCAAGACCAATGTCCGCCCATGGAACGGAGAATTCGTACACCTCGTCCACAGCACAACCGCCGAGGTTGGAACTGCCGGAGAGCACCCACCGCTCCTGGTCGCCGACCTTGCCTTGAGCGCTAAACAAATTCCATTTTGCTCGACCGTCCTCTCGCAGCGTATCGAAATCAAAGGCCACCATGTGTTTGGAAGGGAAACCAAGAATCTGGTTTCCGTAGTATGTTCGGAAGTTCGTCTCGGCTTCATTGAAGTTCACGGCGTTGGGCTGCATGAAGTAAATCGCCAAGTCGGGTGAATCGTATTGGTCAACTCCCGCTGCGCCTTCCAATTCCTCGAGCGTGGCAGCATCCACGCGAATGAACACATTCGAAGCGTCGTAGCCGAAGTGGAAGGATTCGATGTTGAAATTACCTCCCGAGACTGGCGCATCGTAACGGGCAGCGCCATCCCACTCGCCAGGCAACGCAATGCCGTCGATCATCGGTTCAATGATGCCAGAGGCGGCAGGGTTCGGCACGGCAGGGTTCGTCCAAAGGTCCTGAAGGTAGGGTGGGAGCTCGAGGTTGATGGCGCGGTAGATGTTGGAAAGGTGCACCTTGAACAGCACGTCCCAGTTCTCGTCATAACCGCTGTCTTGGTCCAGCCCGTACCACCAATACCAATCGCTTCCCTCAGCAATGTAGAGTGATTCCCACGCTGCTGGGAGTCCGGGGTCGTTGGGATTGGAGGTCTCAAATTCAACCAGTGCTTGACGTGCCTCCACCAAACGCTGCCATGCAAGACTCTCTTCCTCTTCACCGGCCCAAGTGCGCAAGGTACCGTCAATCCACGACCCAGTACCGATGGTTTGGATTTCGGGAAGGTCGGTACCCTTGGTCAGGAATTCGGAGGGTGTCGTGGTGACGATGGTTGGGTGGTCGGCCAACCGACCGTACCACTCGGCCATGAACGGACGGGCGTTGTCGTGGTGCTGGAACTCGGACATGAACATCCAGTTCTCGCCGTCCAAGGCCACGGTCAGAAGGTGGTCTGAGGGGTCTTCTCCAGCGTCGAGAAGTTGCTGTCGAATGTTGTCCAAGTAAGCGATGAAGTCCGAAACGGCTGCTTCCGGCGTCATGGTACCATACTGGAAGGCGATGCGGTCGGAGATGACTCGGTCGCGGAAAATGACGGCGACTTCCCCGCCCTCAGCACCGGTGACCGTCCAGGGCGTAGCCAAGTTGGCAGCGTCCTCAACGTCGACCAAGTTACCGTTGGCGTCGGTGGATTGCTTCAGAATCTCTTCGTCGGTGACCATCCATTGGATGCCCACGTCGGTCACTGGCTCAACCATGGCGGGTGAAACGGCCTCTTCGCTAGGCCACATGCCCGTTGGGCGGAAGCCAAGTTCCTGTTCGAACAGGTCCATGCCAGTAACGAGATGGTTTTGAACGTCCTCTGGCCATGCTTCTTTGTTGACGCGAATGCCATCTTCCATGGTCCAACCATCCATCATCAACAACGGCATGATGGGGTGGTAGTACGGCGTCGTGGTCAATTCCACCTGCCCGTTGGCGGCCAACTCGCTGTACATCGGCAACACGTTACCCATGTGGTCGTGTTGGGCATCGAGCACGTAGGACAGGTCAGCAAGGCTGTAATCCCCGTCTTGCATGAATAAGGCGATGAGGCCTTCATCGCGGTGGCTGCTGTTGTACGCCCCCAGCACGTAGTCAGGCGAGAACTGGTAGAGGTACCACAAGACTTGCAGGTCGAGGAAATCCTGTGGTGCGAGCAATTCATCGTCCATGATGGTGTCAGGTTTCAGGTTGTGAAGCGTCATGTCGTAGAGTTCCTTGTAGCGGGCGCTGGACGGGTAGAGCCATCCAAGTTTGGCGTCACTTTGCGACACGTTGTAGATCCAGCCGCTGTTCCAAAAGGACTGGAACTGCATGGTGTGGAGTTCAAGGTCCGTGGCATTGGGATAGCCACCCTCGCTCCACGAGCGCTTGGCGATGTCGGTATGCACGTCCAAGGTTTCACTGACATGGTAGTCGACCAGTTGTTCAATGAACGACGGTACGAGGTTGTAAGTGACTTTGGTGTCGGTCTCAGCGAGAATGCCGGGAGAATCAACGTATTCGGTCATGGCATGAACCCGCACCCAGGGCATCTCGTACATCCCCGTGAGTTTGTTCTTGTAATACGGCTGATGCTGGTGGAACACGATGGCCAAGTTGAGGGCGTCATCGACCTTCTCAGCCCCCTGCGATTCGATGATGGGGAGTTGTTGCGGGGAGGTGACGTTGGAGATGTTCTCGGCATGCCAGGCATGTGTGAAGGTCTCGGCCCCGTTGTTGTTGGCTGGATTCTGCACGGGGAAGGAAGCCCAGACATTGCCTTCATCTTGCCACTGGGCATAGACGAGGATGTCAAAGGACGTGGGTTGACCCAGTGCCGACCAGGGCAGCGCGAATTCTGTGGCTTTGTTGTCAGCCCAACCTGCATAGAGGTCGACCGTGGTGGACTGATCGGTCCATGTGCTCCCATCGTAAGCGATGTGCTGGTAGTACGTGTCGTCCTCAAGCACAAATCCGTGGTCGGCGGCAAAGGGAAGGGTGTGGGCGAAACCCCAGTCCCGAGCGAGGACCGAACCGCCCTCGGTCGTGTTGAGGTAGACAAAGAGGTCGGCGCCTTCGAAGGTGGACTTCCAATCGGTCCCGTCCCATCCGAGGAACAGCATGGTTTCATTCCAGGTCAACCGGAAGTCGATACCGCTGCTATCGGTGGCCATGAGTGAATCGGCAGACCAATCCGAATAATCACCGTCGAGCGTGATGTCTTCTGGGGTTTGGCCTTGGACAAAACCACCAAAAAGAGAGGCGAAAAATAACACCACAAGGAACACAGCCTTCGAGCGCATTGCATTGGCGTAACCTGATAGATTGAAAGGCTTTATCACATTTAGAGAGCCATGGAAGGGAACGGTGTCCTGTGTCACTTCACCTCTCTCCCAAACCCAGGCCTCGCCGATGCTCAACGCTTCCTGCGTTGGCTTGACGAGCACGATTACCGATCCTGGCAAGTCTTGCCACTCACACCACCCGACGAACACGGTTCACCCTACGCCTCACCGACGGCGTTCGCCGCGTGGCCAGCATTGATGATGGCAGAAGCCTCCGCGCCAATGGACGATGACACCTACTGGTTGGAGGATTGGGGGCTGTATGCGGCCATCAAGGAGGACCACGGGGGAAAGCCGTGGTTTGCATGGCCAGCCCCAGTGCGCGACCGAGACCCCGCTGCCTTAGCCGAGTACCGTGAACGAGCCCACCACCATGTTGAGCAACAGCAACGCTTCGAGGCAGCCTGGCAACAACTCCAACAAACGGCGTCGCAACATAGGGTGTCCCTCATCGGCGACCTGCCCATCTTCGTCTCCCACGATTCGGCCGATGTATGGGCCCACCGCCATCTCTTCCAACTCAACGACGAAGGCATGCCTGACCTCGTGGCCGGTGTCCCACCCGATTATTTCTCGGAAGGTGGGCAAAAATGGGGGACGGTCCTCTACCGTTGGGAGGCTCACCAACGTGAAGGTTGGCGTTGGTGGAAAGAGCGAATGAAACGCATGCTACGGTTGTTTGACATCGTCCGCATCGACCACTTTCGGGCCGTTCACTCGAATTGGGCCATTCCAACAGATGACGAGGATGCACGCCATGGATGGTGGCAGGAAGGACCTGCTGGCGAGCTGCTGGAGGCCCTTGTTGAAACAAGTGGCGATTCAGGACGCATCCTCGCAGAGGACCTTGGCATCATCCCGGAGGAGGTCGTCACCCTGCGTCGTCGCTACAACCTCCCCGGCATGGCTGTCCTGCAGTTTGGATTCGACGGCAATGCGACCAACCCGCATCATCCTGCGAACATTCAGGCTGACCAAGTGGTGTACACAGGTACCCACGACAACAACACCACACGAGGATGGTGGGAGAGCCTTGACGAGCAGACAAAACAACGGGTCAACCGCCACCTCAAACCCGGTGAACCACCCTCTGAGGGATTGAGGCGTCTGGCGAGTGAGAGCAATGCGTTGCTGGCGATTCATCCCTTGCAAGACGTGCTCGGCCTGGGCGAAGAGGCGAGAATGAACACACCGGGCACCTTTGAGGGCAATTGGAAGTGGGCGTTTGCATGGACCGACTTACCAGGCGAGAAGAATGGCTCACCGTGAACCTCATAACCCATTTTTTGATAGGTTAGCCCGATGCCACCCATTGCCTATTTCACGGCTGAAATTGGACTTTGGTCCGAACTCCACACCTACTCGGGAGGGTTGGGTGTGTTGGCGGGCGACCATGTGAAATCGGCAGCCGATGCACGTTTGCCCTTGGTGGGCATGAGCCTGCTGTACCGAGAAGGCTACGGGCGACAGCACCTTGACAATTCAGGTATCCAATCCGAGAGTTACGCCCCCATCGATCCCGCCGAACACTTGACGAACACCGGGAAAACCATTCAATTGCCCCTCGACGGGCAAACCCTGTTTGCCACCATTTGGAAGACCGATGTTGTAGGCATTTCCGGCCATGTCGTGCCCGTCTATTTCCTCGACACCGCCCATCCCAACAACACCACTTCCTTCGTTGGTTTGGGAGCACGATTGTACGGTGGCGACGATGACATGCGTGTTCGCCAGGAGTACCTGCTGGGTGTGGGCGGCGTCCAAGCGCTTCAGGCCCTCGGGCATGACTTCGCAGGCATGCACCTCAACGAAGGCCACTGCACATTCGCCATGCTCGAAATGCTACGACAGGGGTGGAGCAGAGAAGAACTGGCACAGCGAACCCTCTTCACCACCCACACGCCGGTACCGGCTGGCCATGACCGGTTTGAGTGGTCGCTGGTGCGCGATGTGATCGGTGAACTTCTGCCCGATGATGCCGAGGACTTGGTTCGAAACGCCGGTGATTCGGAGGAAGGTCGCCGCTGTTCCATGTCGCACCTCGCCGTGGCCTTGTCAACCTCCGTCAACGCCGTGTCCAACCTCAACGCCAAGGTGGCCTCCACGATGTTTGGCAGCACCCACATCGCTCCCATCACCAACGGTGTTCACCACATCACATGGACCTCACCGCAAATGAGCGGATTGTTCGATGCGCATCTCCCGGGCTGGAAGGAGGACCCAAGTCAACTCGGCTACGCTGGCAGCCTGCCCGATGAAGCCCTGTTGGAGGCCCGTCATGCCAACCGACGCATGCTGCGTGAACTTGTTCGCGCTTCAACCGGCGTGGAACTTCACGAAGAGCGGTTGACCATCGGCTTTGCACGACGATTTGCCACTTACAAGCGGGCCAACCTCGTCTTTAGTGATCTTGAGCGACTTCGTTCCATTGGTGGAGACCGAATCCAGTTCGTGTTCAGCGGCAAAGCCCATCCCAAGGACGAGGGGGGGAAACAGCTGATCAGGGACATCTTTGCATCGGCCGAACAGGTTGCAGGTGAGATTCCCGTGGCTTTCATCGAGAACTACGACATGGATACCGGCCTCGCGATGACCAGCGGTGTTGACATCTGGCTGAACAACCCGATTCGGCCGCTGGAAGCCTCCGGCACCTCGGGCATGAAAGCCGCCATGAACGGCGTGCCCAACTGCTCCATCTTGGACGGATGGTGGCCTGAAGGCTGCGAGCACGGCGTGAACGGTTGGGCCATCGGCGGTGCGGAGGATGAACGAGACGATGCGCGGGATGCTGAGAACATCTACAGCGTGCTGGAACAAGAGGTCCTCCCCCTTTGGAACGAAGGACCCGAACGCTGGGCCAAATTGATGCGAGCGAGCATCGCCACATCAGCCCGATTCACCGGCACGAGAATGATCGCCGATTACGTGCACTTCTACGACAAGTTTTCCTGAAAAGACATGCCTTCGGATACGGCATGGTCCATGTCAATCTCGTCATCGGGTGTTTCAGGCGGGCGTCTGCCTGTCATTACGAGTAACAATACCAACACGATGGCGACACCGATCAGCGTGTTGCGAACGGCCGTACCTGCTGTGGTGGCGACACCACCGTCGCACGGAGCACAGTCCACAATCGGGCACTGGGCCTCCGATTCGACTTCAAACGAATCACCGCAACAACCCTCGCAGGTGTAGGTCCCTGTTTCGTTTGAAGTTGAGTTTTCGGAGATGTTGGTCTGGTCGTTCGTGCCAGAGCCATTGGAGGAGGTGGTATTGGTTGAGTTCCCGGTTTCATTCCCAGTGCTGTTGGTTTCGTTCGTCTCGAATGTACAACTGCCATCGTCCTCGGTTGCGAGCGGGTTGTGATTACTCGCAGACACATCCATGCATCCAAGAACCGGTACAACGGGATAGGTGCAGCTACCGTCATCCTCGGTTGCCTGAGCGTTGAAGTTCTCTGCGGTTGAGTCGGTGCATCCTGGAATCGGAGGCGGAGCATAGGTGCAACTGCCGTCATCTTCGGTCGCCAAGGGTTGGTAATTCGTCGCTTCAGCGTCCATGCAACCGGTCACCGTTGGTGGTGTTTCGTTCTCGGAAGAACCGTTCTCGTTCGCTGCATTGAGCTCAATCACCGAGACCGAATGGGCAGGGATTGAAAACGTCCCATTCACCATCGCGCCCGCACCAAAACGAACCGTATCGTTGGTGGAGAAATCACCCATCTGTGTTGGCCCTCCTCGGTTCAACACGACGGTCATGGTTTGCTCATCATGGGTCATGTTGTAGGCCAACAGGTGAGGCATGGCCAGACGGGTGCTGTAGGTGCCCTGACGCAAGGCGATGGACTCGAGACGAAGTTGACCGAGTTGTGAGATGTTCTCGTACAACGCCGATTCGTGGTCACTCCACGATGATTGATGGCGATACATGTGGCGATTATCGGGGTCGGCACCGCCGTACTCACCGTACTCATCACCGTAATAGAGCAAGGGTGCACCTGGCGTGGTCAGCAACCAACCGTAGGCTTGGAGGGTTGCATGATAGGCTGAAACATCCCCTGGTTGTCCGGGAAGGCCGTCCTCAACCCATTGGTTATTGGCATCACCAGTACCGGTGTCTGCACGGCTGGTGAGGCGAGGAACGTCGTGGCTACCCACAAAGGGGACCATCACCGAACCGGCCGTGTATTGGTCCTGACTTCGATTGGTCCAGTAATCCAAGTGCTGGTAATTTTCGTTTCCGGAGACAAACACATTGTCCACGACGGCATGATAGAGAACGAAATCGGCTTGACCGTCCAGGCCGTCCGGACCCATGTAGGCGTTGATGGCTCCGTACTGGGCTTGGTTGTCCTCAAGGGAATGACCCGACCAGCCCATGGCCGTTTCTCCCTTGAGATAGACATCGTTACCCACCGTCTCGAACCGTTCGTTGATTTGGGCGACCAAATTGGACACCGCCAGATTCTCAACATGCTTCACAGCGTCAATGCGTGCGCCGTCAAGGTCAAAGGTCTCCATCCACCAAAGTGCATCGGCGATCATCTGCTCGGAGGCCTGTCGGTTCTTCCAGTTGACATCGGGCATGTAGGCCGTGAATTGGCAGTCCAGACGGTGTTCGGTCCAGTCGCAGTCGGCTTGACCACAAATGCAGCCCGTATTGAACCAGTCCGAGTTGTTCTGGACGTATTCGTGGTCTTCATGAACGTGGTTCACCACGTAGTCCATCATCACGCGCATGCCATCGTCATGAGCCGCTTCAATCATGGCGTGAAGTTCTGCTTCCGTTCCCAAGCGGGGCTCAACGCCACGGGCTTCCGTGGGCCAATAGCCGTGGAAGGCCGACACATCATGCACGCCGTCCGCTGCTTTGCCCGTCCCCGTCGCTGCCGTATTGAACGGCGTGAGCCAAAGGGCATTGACACCAAGGTCGGCAAAGTACCCAGATTCAATCATCTGGGTTACGCCGGCAAAATCCCCACCCTGCCAGTCCGCCCCTTGGGCTGCGCCGGTGCTGATGCCGTCGTTGCTGGTGTTGCCGTTGACAAACCGGTCGGTCATGACCATGTAAACCAGAGCATCATCCCAAACGAAATCAGCATGGGGGCCGGTCCAAAACGGGACCAGTAAATCGTACGCAGGATGCCCTTCGGTGTCAAAACCCTCGATCTTCAGCGTGTGCTTTCCGTCCTCAAGGCCGGCCAGCGGGAGAATCCATGTCGACGTGGCGTCGTCCCATGTTGCGCCGGCCAGCGCAGCCGGAACGCCGTCGTGAAGGGCGCCGCTCGAACCCGCATGGTAGGTGACTTCGAGAGCAACATCGGTCAAGGAGGCGGTGTAATGTGGCCGCAGGTGGTCGTCAACACGGAGCAATGAATTCTCAATGTCGCCACAGTACGCGCGTTCTGGATTGGTCGGGTCGAAAATATAGGCGCCATCCACGATGAATTTGTAGCAGTACAGCCCCTCGGAGAGTTCAACGTCAACGGTCCAAACATCGCCGTTCCGGTTCATCGCCAAGGTTTCACTCCAGTTCCATTCACCAATGAGTTCCACCGACGAGGCATCCCCCGTGTAGGTGAGGGTGATGAACTCGCCCGACCGTCCGTTGGCAGCCTCCGCATCGTTGGCCATCATGGGCGAGGCCACGACGATGAGCATCAACGATACCAGGGCCACTGAGGGCTTGCGCGACACCATCAGACACCCTCCTCGGATGGGCGAAGCAAGGTGTTGGCCGTCTCAACCAAATCGTCGAGGTGGCGGCACAGGAAGGATTGAACAAATTCGTTCGCCGGTTGCTGGTAAGCCTCAAGCGGTGGCGCGTGTTGTTGGAGGACCCCTTTGTCAAGAATGGCCACCCGGTCGGCCAAGGTCATCGCTTCAATTTGGTCGTGGGTGACGTAGATGGTCGTGGTGCCGAGTTCATCGTGAAGTCGGCGTATTTCACGGCGCATTTGATGGCGTAATTCGGCGTCCAAGTTCGAGAGCGGTTCGTCCATCAACAGTACCTTTGGGCGACGAATCAATGCGCGGCCAAGGGCTACGCGCTGGCGCTGGCCACCACTCAATTCCTTTGGCTTCTTCTCAAGATGCTCGCTCAATTCCAACATCGCCGCGGTTTCTTTGACCCTTGTGTCGATGTCGCCGTCCGGAAGACGGTCGGCCCCTTTGGCCATTCGCAACCCAAAGGTCATGTTGTCGCGGACGCTCATGTGAGGATAGAGAGCGTAGGACTGGAAGACCATGCCCAGCCCACGGGCACCGGCTGGAAGGTGATTGACCACGACGCCATCAATGCTGACGGCTCCGTCGGTCACTTCCTCAAGGCCAGCAAGCATTCGGAGCGTGGTCGATTTCCCGCAACCCGAGGGCCCCAACAGCACCAAGAATTCACCGTCTCTGACCTCCAAGTCAAGCTCTGAAACGGCTTGAAAACCGTCCTCATATCGTTTCGATACTCCTTCAAATTTCACACTTACCATGTGGTCTCACCCCTTGACGCCTCCAGCGGACAGTCCCTCGATGAGGAACTTCTGGAAGAACAGGAACAGCAGCGCTACCGGCAGGCTCACCAGGAGGCTGGCTGCGGCAAAATCACCCCACGCTTGACCGGTACTGGAGATCATCGATGCGAGACCAACCGGCAGCGTGTACATGTCGTTTGACGTGTTGAAGGTCAAGGCCAGCAGGAACTCGTTCCATGCTGCGAGGAAACTGAACAGGGCGGTGACCGCAACGGCTGGCAACGAAAGGGGTAACACCACCTTTGTGAAAACCTGAAACTGGTTGCAGCCGTCCAACAACGCTGCCTCTTCGAGTTCTCGGGGCACCGTGTCAAAGAAGCCTTTCAACATCCAAACGCACAGAGGAAGGGCAGTGACGCAGTATGCGAGGATGAGGCCTAAGTGGGAGTTCAACAGGCCGAGCGATTTCATCACCAAGAAGTAAGGCACCAGAATGATGATGCCGGGGAACATCTGCACGAGCAGGAAGGCAAACATGGACACGTCCCTGCCTGTGAATTTGTAGCGGCTGAACGCATAGCCGGCCGGAATGGCGACGACCAACCCCAGCAAGGTGGTACCGATACTGACGATGAGCGAATTGCGCATCCACGTCCAGAAAGCATCACTACCGAGCATGTTGGAGAAATGCTCGGTGGTGTAAGGCCCACCGAGGGACCCACCCAGGGCATTGCCGGGTGAGAGGGCGATGTCGAGGATCCACACCAACGGAAGGAGGGTCAAGACCACGAAATGCAAGAGGACGAGGTGGGCACCAAAGGCTTGGAAGCGAGGGGCAAGGGATTGGTTTCTTGCCAACCCGTATTCGATTGCACCGGTGGACAAGGACCGTGTCGACCATGCCGAGACGGGGCGGCCGGACACCCAGAGGATGGTCAGGGCGCCAGGACCCACCATCCAAGCATGCATCCAACAGTCAAACAGGCTCATGGGGGTCGAGAGCAGACGAACCAAACCACACAACAGCACGGCACCGCCCAGCACCAAGGCTTGATTTCGTGAAGCTGGATTCTGTTCCTTGGGAAGTGAATTCAACAAGGCTCCAATCAACACCACGCCAAGGACGCCGATGAGGAAGGATTCACCTCCGCGAAGCGCATCTACGGACAGGAGCATCACGTTGACCACCACGCTGACCAACAACCAATGTCGGAGTGTGGACACCTCAACGGGTGTGTACCACCGACGAACCGTCGCTGGTGAGATCATACCGTCGCCTCCGTTGCGTTGGTCCGCTTCATGTACGTCCAAGAGAACGCCAGGAGCATCAGGAAAATCACCACCGACCAAGCCGCTGCGATGCCGTACGCACCATCACGGAAGGCCACATCGTAGACATAGGTGATCAAAATATCCGTCTGTCCAGGCTCACCAAAGTACAGGTCTGGACCACCGTCGGTTAAGAGATAGATGACGTTGAACATGTTGAATGTCCAAATGAAACCGAGCAAGGAAAGCGGAACAAGGGCACTTTTGAGGTTCGGGAAGGTGAGATGCCGGAAGGTATCCCACGAACCAACTCCGTCGAGTTGGGCGGCTTCGTACATCTCCTTTGGCAGGGCCTGAAGGGCACCGCTGAGTGACATCATCATGAACGGGACACCGAGCCAAATGTTGACGAAAATCACCACGAGTTGAGCCCCAGTAGGGTCGGCCAAGAATTGGAACTCGGTCCCCAGCACATCGTTGACAAGTCCTTCAGGTTGGAACATGCCCTTCCAAACGAGGACAGAGATGTACGAGGGAATGGCCCACGGGAGGAGCAACACCGTTCGGTACACCGTGGTGCCACGAATGTTCGCCCGGTGCAGGACCAAAGCGAGGAACAGCCCGAGGCCGATGTGGGCGGCCACATTGCTCACCGTCCATACCAGCGTAAACAAGGTCACACGGAGGAAACCCGAGGACGTGAACACATCAAGGAAATTGACAAGCCCAACAAACGATTCATCGCCGAGCCGTGTGGCATCGGCGTTGGTGAACGAAAGCCAAAATCCGTAGAGGACGGGGTAGAAGGTCAGCACGGCCAGAGCCAGCATGGCGGGTGCGATGTAAGCGTGAGCAGAACGAGCGTGTAAGCGGCCCGCTTTGACATCCATGTATCGACCGAAACTGAGCAGAGCAACCAGTGACACGACAATGGCACCCAAGGCAAACAGAACGGCGGAAGTGTCCCCTGTCGATGGAACAACGTCGCTCACATCCGTACTAAGTTCCACGCTAAACACCGAGCCCCCATCCCCTTTCACCTCAATTTGGTGCAGCGTACCGGGCACCATGCCGGTGAGGGAACATTCGATGACCGCGGCGCCGTCGGGGATGAGGCGGGTTGAGCCAACATACGGCATCTCCATCCCGTCAGCCAAGCAAGCATCATACGCAGGCAACAGCGACGGTGTGAGGGCCTGAGATGAGAGACCTGAGTGCGTTGCACCGTCCACAAGAACGGTGTAAGTTGACGAATCATCGGTGGTGAAATTCACCGTAATGGTGCGATAGCCATCGTTTTGTGGAGGAGGAGCGGCTCGTTCCAATCCACTCATCTCTTCGATGAGCGCCGCATTGGCTCCCGAAAGGGCCGCTTCAGCGCTGGCCGTCCCCGTGTAGACCTGCTCAAAGGCGGTGACCAAGGGTCCGTACACGAGGGCCATGCCACGCGTGGTCGGTGCCGGTGTACCGGCGTTCAACTGGTCCATGAAACCCGCCAGAACTTCATCACCACGAACCTCTTCATCTGCGGCTACATCAAGGTGGGTCGGTAGGGTGTAAGTTTCCAACGCAAACTGTTTCTGGACGTCTTCGCTCGATAGGAACAGAGCCAAATCCACCGCTGCCAACTTGTGAACGCTTTGTTTACTGACGGTCCATCCCTTGTAGGTGACAAGTGGAGCCACGCGTTCCCCCGTTGCCTCAATGACCGGAAGCATCGCTTGACCCACATCCAACCGGCTGGCTTCGTAGGTGGCCCAATTCCACGGACCATCGACGATCATGGCTGCTTTGGAGCCGATAAACTGGTTTTTCATGCCCTCAGTTTGCGTGCCGGTGGCGACCACCTCGTGCTCCAATTCTAAATCGAGCAACCAATCCAAAGCATCAGCCGAACCGTTGGAATCCAGGGTAGGAGCACCGGTCTCGTTGAACAAAGAACCACCCCAGCCTGCTTGGAAACCAAACCACCAGTAGGCCGACTTGACCGGCAAGGCCAACCCCTGAACGTCCTGGTAGGTCAGGGTTTGCGCCGCCTGAAGCAAATCGTCTTGCGTCCACGAAGCATCAGGGTAGTTCACGCCACGAGCGTCGAAAATCGCCTTGTTGTAAATCAGCGAGAGCGCATCTTGGCTCGCTGGCACCCCGTACAAGGCCTCGTCGTACCGCATTGCATGGAGAGCACGCTCGTCGAATTGGGCACGCTGCACTGGCGTGAGGTGTGGACGAAGGTCTTCCAACAAGGGGAATCCGTCAACGCGGACTTCCCCAATAGCACCCAACTGATCGCTCGAAAGTCGCATCAAATCGGGAGCCTCCCCGCCTTGAGCTGCCGTCATGAACAGGTTGTCGGCGTCGCCAAATGGCACAAGTGATGCATCCACGGTGATGTTGGGATGAAGCGTCTCGAAGGCGTTGATGGACGCCAAGAAGACATTCTCTTCTTTGCTTTCAGCGGCAAACGTGTGCCACACAGTCAATGTGATGGAGCCATCACCCTCCTCTGTTGAGGAGAATGCATCGTCGCCGCCCAAGCACCCGGCCATGAACACCGAACACATGAGCGCAACGACCAGGGCGGCTCGCCGAGCCTCTCGTCGGCACCAAATACCGGCCATGGACGAGGGATGAAGGTGGTGGATTAAACACCTTAGGCGCTTTCATTCCCGTCAATATCAAAACCCATCAGCGGCAAAATAGCCTGCAGATCTTTGACGTTGACCACCGGCACACCTGCAGCCTCAAACGCTTCCTTCGAGCTGTCCCGAGTGGGGTTGAACCCGATGAATCGGCTGCCCTCAACCATCATGGACAAGTCCATTTCTGAGTCACCGACGGAGACGCAATCCTTTGCTTCGAGGTTGTTCATCTCCAGCAGTCGTGTGATGATGGCGCCCTTTCCACTGGCGTGAAGTCGGCACACTCCCTCATCGGTGAGGAAGCCCTCGTCGTCAAAGACGAAACCGTTCGCAATCCAATCGTCCACATTGAGCATGCTCGCAATGGAACTCACAAAGAGGTCGACACCTGCACTGACAATGGCAACGAAGACACCCTCCTGTTGGAGGCGTTCTACGCACGCACGAGCACCTGGCATCAACTTGACACCGGCGTATGCTCTGAACAACTCGTCCTGGTGGATGGGGTTCCTTACCGCCTTCCACATCTGGATGTCTGAGCGCATGAACTCGACGTCGCTGATCTCACCACGGATGAACCGAGTGAGGTTCACGGCGTTGTCCGTACCAAACGAGTCGTGCAAGGTCCGCCATGAACTCACGGCGTCGACGAGCACACCATCGCAGTCAAAGACCACGACCTTGGGTTGTTCGTCAGCCATGGTATCCACCTCGGGTGTTTTCACCCTTGCGTACGCTCACCAAGGAGAGGAGGCCCCGAAGGGCCTCGCTCTCCGAGGCGGTCGTCCAAGGACGACGTCGCTTCTACGTCCGTCAAGCCTCAAGCCTTCCTGTCGTAGCTCAGGTCATCCCAAGTTCGGAGCAAAGCCCCGTCTCCATTGATAGGAGCATAGCTCAGGGTGATCGTAGCGTCTTCAAGAGGCGTACCGTCAGGTGCGTGGGTTCGGATAAAGATCGTATCTCCAGAGTTGAAGGTCGAAATTGACCGGGTCTCTGATTCTGAGATTTGTTCCTTGGTCACCGAGTCCACGAAGGTCACGAAGGCGTCGCTGTTGGCAGGGTTGAACCCGTACACACCGGCGCTGTCAGCCAGGTTCACCGAGTAGGTGTTGAGCGCACCCGTAGCGTTGGTGTAGAACACCTTCACCTCAACGGCTTGCGTGGCAAGCGGCGTCTGAGACTGCTCAACAGTGATGCGCCAGTGGCCTTCATCAGCATCGAATCCATTGATGTCTTCGATGTCGAAGGTGACACGGGGCACACCCTTCACGTCGGTTTCGGCTAGGCTGGAAGCCCACACATAGATGACACCGGACAGCACCACGGTGATGGCGACCATCAGGATGGTAGCGATCACAGGGCTGACGGCTGCGTCGTCTTCAGCCATCGACTCGACTTCCTCTTCGTCGTCAGCACGGCGGCTGGCGAAGGAGAGGGCACTGACGAAGAGACCCGTGAGGGCCACAGCGACAATACTTGGGGCGAACGATGGAACGGCGCTGGCACCGATGGTTTCCACAACATCTGGCAGGAACTGGTCCGTGGCCAGGAAGTTGCTGGCTGGCTGGTTGGCGTGGTTACACACGTCGGCTGTAGCAAGCGAGGTCATGATGTTGTTACACCAGTTGCTGTCCTCGAGGAGCGGTCGGCGCTCAGAGGTCTTCGTGGCGTTCTTACCGTATTGACCGGGCTTGGACCATGGGTCGTCGCTCTGCACGTTGTTGATGATAGCGTAGTGCGATCCGGGCTCATCGGCCTGGAAGCGGTCTGCAGCGGTCACCGACATGTCGCAGGGGTTAGCCAGACAGGTCACAACGTCCATCTCAACCCACACGTGGGTCGTGTCCTTGGTGATGTAGACATCCTCGGTGTACTTGACGCTAGCACCGTAGTCAGGCACAGCGTAGTAGCGAGTCAACTCAACATCATCATGTCCATCCGTGTGGTAGGTGATGGCCAGCATGTGGTCGTATCGGTAAGGACCTTCGTCGCCACCGCCGTTGACGGCGACGGTGACCGGCACGTAGGTACCGGTCATGACGTTGGTGACACCGTTGAAGCTGAAGCCAACCTCGTCGTCGAAGAAGTAGTCTGGCACTTGCTCACGAACGTTCTCAACACGGACACCGATTTCCTTGGTAGCCACACCTTGCTGGTAATCAGCAATCGCCATCACGCTTGGGTCGTAGTTTGGCACATAGGTGTTGTACTCGCCCTGCGTGGTTGGCGCCGTTGGTGTGTCTCGGAGGACCAAGCGGATCTGACAGTATTCAGAGCCGGATGGGCCAATCTGGTGGATACCGTTGTTGTTGAGGTAGTCAATCTCCCAGTCGTTGGCGTTGGTCGTAGCGTCCTCGATGAGGTCAAACACGAGGTCATCACCGACGATGGTCGTGGTGAAGTAGTTCGTGTAGACACACTGGTCCGTGGACTCAACGGTCCAGGTCAAGTCATCGAGTTCATGGTCGACGTCTGCCTTGATAGCGGACAGGTCGTAGGTCAAGTTCGCCACGTTCTCATCATCTTCCATCAAGGAGATGGACCATGGGAGAGCGGGGATTGAGCCGTTGTCAGCCACCATGACGGTGTCGGTCGTGCGGTTCCAATCCTTGATGACCGGAGCGTCGTTGACAGGTGCAACCGAGAAGACCACATCGAAGGTGGTAGCATCTTGGTTTTCTGCACCGTCGTCAGCGAGTCCGAGCGAGACCGTACACTTGCCACCCAACTCGTTGTTGGTGTTCTCGGTGATGGCCAGTTCGTTGTTGAGGATGTCAACGTCGAAGGCTGAACAGGCGTCGCTGGTACCGAAGTCAACAGCGCTGGCGGACCAGGTGTAGACTTGGCGGGTTGGCGCTTGCTCGTTGGCCATGTCACGGATGTAGGAACGGGTAGCGTTCGACACATCGCCCAAGAACTTGGTGTGCGTACCAAAGCCTTCTGGGAGGATGTTGTAGTTGCCATCGTCTTCAGAGAAGATCGGCATACAGTCGGAGCGCTCGACGTTACAGATGACCGGAGCGTCGTTGATGTTGTTCACCGTGAAGGTGATGTTGTGGGTGTCGCTCAGACCGTTGCTGTCCGTGACCTCGAACGAGAACACTTGGGTACCGAATTGGTCGGTCCTTGGCGTGAAGGTCACGTCTTGGCCGTTGAGCACAGCGTCCATCAGGTCGTCGTTGTTGAAGGCGACTTGCGTGCCCTCAGCCATCGTCCAGGTCAGCGAGGACTCTTCGTCCTGCACGTCATCAGCCAAGTTGGTGAGGCTGAAGGTGAAGGCACCAGAGTCTTCGTCCTTGCTGAAGTCAACCAGTCCATCGTCGGTGTCGGCTCCTTCCGTGTCGATCACGGGACAGGCACGCTTGATGTCAATCGTGCTCTGAACGTTGGTCGTGTCGCCGGTTCCAGCCACGTAGTTGTCGTCGAAGACGACGTTGGTGGCCAAGGAGATGTCCTCAACGGTGGCCCAGTCGTAGGCACAGGCTGCGGGCGTCTTGATCATCAAGTCGTAGTTCTTCTGACCGGTGGCCGTGGTGCTGCCCTTGTAGGACTGGTAGACCAAGACCTCGGAGGTCAGGGTACCATCGGCGAGGTCGCCATGGGTCAATTCAACCGTCATGAACTTGGACAGATTCTGCAGGGTAGCAGAGGAATCCAAGGTCTGCGTTGGGTGAGCGATGGTGACATCGGCCGTGGTTTCTTCTTGAACGATGGCTACGATGTCAATCTCCGATGGCATACCACCGATACGGCTCCAAGGAACGCCGAACTCAGCGAGCGAAGTGGAGAAGTCCACATCGACGTTGGCGGTGCTCAGGCTGGATGGACTCCAACCGAGGAAACCGTAGCTGTAGAG
>Ga0213865_10001072_pt1 | contig 18045 bp, 34 predicted proteins | sample PICome_6_FD_160100 | JGI IMG/M metagenome (GOLD analysis project Ga0213865, IMG submission 160100) | Coastal seawater microbial communities near Pivers Island, North Carolina, United States - PICO282 | ecosystem: Environmental > Aquatic > Marine > Coastal | place: USA: North Carolina...
ACAACACCCAAAGATGCTCTTGATAACATTGAATGGCGAGGTTTTAGTCGTGGTTATGCTGACAATAATATGTCTCCAGAAGATGCAGCAAATAAAGATACTATAGTTGCGAACCTCAAGAAAGAATTAGAATCATGAATAAAACACTAAAAAAAATAGCATACGCTTGGGCTGTGATAATGGCTATTCTAATAATAACTTTGTTTTTAGTTGGTTGTGGTTCACCAAACGAGCAATATCCTTGTGAAGGAGAGATTTACACATCATATGATCGCCATTACGAGCCATCTAATTACATTCCTCCTCCACAAGAGATAGATTTAGATACCCTTATTGAGCAAGCAACAGACCCAAGATATCACTTCCCCGAATAAATGGCAAACATAGAACACTTGGTTATTGGAAATTCTGAGAAGTTCACCCTCGCATTGGGCAAATATGCATTTGCTCCATCTGATTACATACCGAGAGAATATCTTGAAGAGCTTATAGAGACAAATATATCAGACCAAGATAGAGAAATAATATTAAAATACCTAGAAAAATGAGTGATGAAATAATAGAGTATTACGAAATAAAGATTAAAAAAATGGAAACTGAAATTCGTAGGTTGAAATCAATATTAAACGAAGGAAAGCGTGAAAGCGAGTTGATTGAATATTATGAGATTGTCGAAGACAGAATGGCTAGAGACATAAGACGCTTGAAGCATGTTATCTTAGAAAAGAATAAAAAAATAAAATTTCTTGAGTTAGAAGAAAAAAAGAAAAACGATATTGTAGAGAATAAATTAAAAATGACTGACTTTGATGATTGTATTGAAGGAGTTGTAGAAAGATTTGGTCAAGAATATATTATATGTTATAATAAAATAAAAGTTATCGAAAAACTCATGGTTGATATGGAATGTTCTTACAATGAAGCTATAGAATTCTATGAGTTTAATCAATTAGGGTCTTGGGTTGGAGATTCTACTCCTTGTTTTATTGATAAAGACCCCCAATTAATAGAAAAACTTAAGGAAGATAGTTTTTAATAAATTGTAACTTTTTGAAAAATTCCTAAAATGTCACCTTCAGAAACAAAAACAGATATTGATTTTGAGAATATATCTAATATTGTATTAGATAATGAAAATAATTGGATTAATCGTGGTGATATTTTCTATACTTTTGGTGCTGCCGCCTATTTAGATGGTCCACTATATTACAAAAAATATGCACAACAATATAATAAATTATTATTAAATTGTTTTTCTGATGTTTATGAGTTTTTATTTGATTATTTTAATGCATCTACGCATGAAGATATAGCTTTGCCAGGTTTTCATATTTTTACAAATAAAGGCAATGGCATAGAGGCTTCGCTCCATAAAGATTTATCTTATAAAAAACTACCAATATATAATGAAACAGCTAAAAATGCTAAAAGTTTTACTATTCTATTACAAAAACCAGATTGTGGTGCTGGATTAAATTATTGGGACAATGAAAATATAAAACATTATATTGAATACCAACTTGGTCATATGTATACTCATGATGATGGGCTATATCATCAAATTGCAAATGTTGGTAGAATTAAAAAGGGTGAACACAGGATAACTATGCAAGGACACCTTATAGATATAGATGAAGAAACTTATATTTATTTTTAAGTTGACGCAAATAATAAAAGCTATTATTATATAAAACATGAGCCATTGGAAAAATTCAGAAAGTTGGAATCGTGGGCAGGTTGTAGAAAAACAATTCGCTAAATTGATGGATATTCGGGAGTTGGACTACAGAAAATCAAGCAAAAAAGAACAATTCAAACATATAGACTATCATTCTAGCTTTGGGACTATTGATGTTAAAGCAAAAAAGAGATTAAATCGGGGTGATGGAAAAGAACAGGATGAATTTATCTGGTTAGAATTTAAAAACGTGCAGGGTAAAGCTGGTTGGTTATGTGGAGAGACTAACGTAATAGCATTTGAGAGGGATAATGACTTTGTTTTGGTTAAAAGAAAAGATTTACTTGAATTAGCACTAAAGATATGCGATATTAAACACATAGTTAATAAATCAACACAAGCTTTATACAAAGGATATCGGCGCAAGGGACGGAGAGATCTAATCTCCTTAATCAAAATGAGCGATATACTAAAAATAAATCATAGAATATGGAAGAAGTAGAAGTAAAAAGAATATTTGGAGACTTTGTTTATAAAGGTTTTATTAAAGAAACCTCTAAAATAAAAGAAGAAGTCGTTAATAATATTATATTATCGGCAGAGAAAGACCCAAATAATGCCAAGGATTGGAGCGCACATACATCTTTTTTTGATGATGATCCTGATTTTAAAATGCCAAATCTTGAAGAAATATATAATCCTTATATAAAATCTTTTGTTTCATATGCTTTTCGTAATAATGAGAATGCGTCTTATCTTTTAGATGGTCCACCTTGGTATACTCTATATAATAAAGGTCAATCAGCACAAGCTCATGAACACATACCTTCTGATTTTGTTTTTGTTCACTTTTTAAAATCAGAAACAGGTCATTCACCATTATTAGTTTTAAACCCAAACCTATCTCAGTGGATTAACTCACAATCGAAACCTATTGGAGAGCTTATGCATCATTTCTTCGATCATACTATAATGGAAAAAGATTACGAAATATATCCAGAAGAAGGCTCTTTCGTAATATTCCCAGCTCAGTTGATCCATCTTGTGCCTAAATCAGAACTAGACTCCCCAAGGATAACAGTAGCATGTAATTTCACAATAATAACCAAAGAAATAGAACAAGAAATAAAAGAAAATGAAAGAATATAAAATAAAAATATCAGACAAAGAAGGTAACACTCAAATTCTTGAGATACTATCAACAGATATCGAGTGGTCAATGAAACAGTATCAGAGAAATAGAGAACCATTCACATGGGAGATATATAAAGAGGACAAAATAGAAGAAAACAATACTCTTGATGTATAAATGCAAATAACTTTTCGTTTTCATTTACTTTACATTTTAATATATACTAAACGATACATTCTGATACAATATAGTACACCCTAATACACACACCTAATAACAACGTTATTACGTATGTATTAAACCATACATAAACAACAACCGTAACATACACCAAACCCTTATAAACACTTACATAAGATTACATATATTACTAGATAGAATAGTAAAGAAATATCGAATTAAATATGTGAATTATGTGGTTGGGATTAATTGGTTACTCCTTCTCCGCTTTAATTAACTAAAATAAAACGTTTTATAATGTCAAATTTGTTTAAGAGATACGATAGAAACCTTGAAGATACAGGGGTTGCGCGTGGTTGCTTTAGTTTTTTATTATTTTTATTTATGTGGAGTTTGGGAGCATGTTGTGGAGTGTTATTGGTTGTATTGGGTATGAGTGTGAGGGATTTAGTGAGTAAAGAGGATGATGAATTGGATAAAATGATAGCTAGAATGAACGAAGAAGGGCCAAATAACTAAGAATAATTTCAAAAAAAATGCTAGATCGAACGAAAAGTTTTTAAATAAGTGTTTTTCGCTCAGGGGTGAGTATAAAAAAAGTTTAAAAAAAGTGCAGATCGAATGATTTTGGGCCAAATAAACACCAGGTCGTGAGATTGGGCGCAAATAAAAACCCCAGATCGAATGAAAAAATGCCAAATAAATGCGCGAGGAAATTCTTGACATTTTAAAAAAACAAATAGATAATAATAATATGGAAGAAAACGAATGGAGAGAAATAATCGGAAACTTTTTAGGTGAATTCTTTAGCGCGGTAATAATCCTTGGATTAACAGGTGGAATTCTTTTCTTCTGTTGGAATTATGGATTGCATCAGGTGGCCCCTGTTGATAAGATAAAATATTTTGAGTGTTGGCTCCTGATACTGGGGTACAGAGCATTAATATTTAAGAAGCAATAAAATAGTTTTTCAGGCTTTTACAATCTTTTACAATCTTTTTCAATCAATCTCAGGAGATCTCGTTTCTTCTGGGATTTTTTTTTCTGATTTTTTTTGTTGACGGATTATGTTTTGGGATGATATCATACGTCCATCATGACAAATAAACGACGAACAAGCAGTTCTAAAGGGTTGTCTAATCTTACTAGAGTTACCTTATCAGAGCTGAGAGAATACGTAACTGATAACGCTACCATACCTGTGAGCAGGAGATGGTTAGAGACTATTGGTTTCGATATTAAAGAAGCAGAAAATAATGTGTTGACAACACCTCGTGAAGAAGATAAAATCCACTTCAACGTAACACACTAATATGTTTGACGCATTAATAGGACAAGAAGAAGTTAAGTCTCGGTTGGGGTTTTATGCTAATCTGTTTAACGCAGGTTTTGTAGTTCCCCCGATCATGCTTAACGCAGCTAAAGGACTCGGTAAGACAGCATTTGCTAAAGAGTTCCATGCCGCCACTAAAGACAGTGAGCGAAAGTTCATTGAAATCAACTGTGGAACTATAAGAAATAGTGAGCAGTTTTTTGAGCAGGTATTCATGCCCCAGATTGCGGGTAAGAAAGTAACAGTATTATTTGATGAGTGTCATGCACTACCAAAGGACTTAACTGATGTTTTTCTTACTGCTTTTAATGTTGAGGGGGCAAAGAAGAAAACAGTTTCTGTGGGTGATGGATTTGTTACCTTTGAATTTGAGAAGCAGATATATCTATTTGCCACCACAGAATTACATAAGATGTTTGATCCGTTAAAAGATCGACTGACCATCATTGACTTCAAGCAATATACTGAAAAGGAATTGGCGCAAATGATGAAGATGAAAGTTGATTGGATTAGATATGATCATGGAGTTCTTGAGTCTATTGTTTCTACTGTTAAAGGTAATGCTCGTAGCGCAATTAAACGTGTGTTGCAAATAAAATCTTGGTGCGAATTAAATCGCATGAGTAAGATGTGCCATGATGAGTGGGGCAAGATGAAGTCTAAGTTTGGCATACTGCCATTCGGATTAACAAACATAGAGATTCAGATACTTCGTGCTTTACAAAAGCGGGGAGCGTGTTCATTACAGATGTTATCAGCTATCACTGGGATGTCAAGACAGGCGATTCAACTAGAAGCAGAGAATAATTTATTGCGTAAGGGATTTATGGATATAGATGGCAAGCGCAAGATAACAACCAAAGGAACTAAAATACTCGAACAAATAAAATGAAATATATAATATCGACCTACGGGGAAAATATAGCTGTAGCCCTACTTGATCCAAATACAGCAGAACAAGACATAAACCTATCACACAACCTATTCGACACCCATGTTAACAATTCTCTGTATAATAGTGTTCTTAGTTTCACTTCACTTAAACGGTTCTACCGATTCTTGATTTACAAATATATGTTCGAGTACTGGAGTCCAAATAAGACATATAGCCAGATCCTCAAACGCGCATCAAATAAGGCTCGAAGTGTAATTAATACCGAAATCAAATATGAAAACTTCATGCCCCAAATATACCAGTATCAATTCGAAAATAAAACAAAAAGTATTTACAAATGGCATCACCCCAAATATACTCACGACAACACCGAACATTAAACCAAATAACAAATAACAAAATGGAAACAAAAGAAAAAATAACATTGGACGAATTCCTCAGGAGAGCATCGTCGCACTTTTTGTGCAAGCCTTTGCCAGAAGATTTCCTTGCTTTAGAAGAAGAAGAAATTGATGAGTTTATTAACACAAATAAAACTTGTTGGTTTAAAAATTGCGAGGCGAATGATTTATATGAGATCATCGAGGTGCTGGCAATTGAAATGATATATCTTCATGAGCATGGAGAATTTGAATTTGAACTGTAATAATAACATGAAACAAATAATAGAAGCAAATAATAAATGTCTGGCATTCAAGGGCACCACAAAACAAGCAATTGATTTCGTCGATATGATGCGGGATATAGGAACCTATCCTGGTAGTGACTTTGATAATGAGTTAAATGACTTCCTGTTTAACATCGAGGCGGAATTACAAAATCAGGGTTATCTAGATAAAGATTTTAACAAGACAGATAAATGTTTGCGGTGATTAGGGGGTCTATTCACCGCACAAAAAAAAGATGAAAAAAGATCAAAAAAACTATTGACTCACCTGATCGGTAGTATATAATGTCGCCAACAACCAACCAACTAATATATGAAAACCAAAGTTAAATCAACACCAATCATCGCATCCGAGGGATTAGAGCAGTCAGTCATGGGCATGGACAATCATGGTCGTGACATGGCAACTTATTTCCTGAGAGATAAGATTTATTCTAACAAAATTAAAGCTGTTGTTCGTGAGTATATCTGCAATGCAGTTGACGAGCATAACAAGCACAATGTTGATCGTCCTGTTGAAGTCAGTCTAACAGGTGACGGCATTGATCGTTCCATCTTCTCTGTCCGTGATTATGCGGAGGGTCTATCAGATGATGGAGTTCGCAAAATTTTTGGTATGTATTTCCGATCAACCAAGTCAGAATCAAACGATAGTATTGGTGGATTCGGAGTTGGCTCGAAAGCTGGTCACGCATACACGGATACATTCAATATCATCTCGCATCACAATGGAGTCAAGACATCTTACTCCTGTATGCTTGGTGCAGGGGATAACAACGTGCCAGTAGGTCATATCTATAAGTTGGATTCATGTCCTACCGATGAAACTGGTATTGAGATCAATCTTGAAGTTAAACCAACAAAAGAAAGAGAGTCTCGCTATTCTGCTAGAGAGGTAAGTGATGCTGATAAGTTCAAGCGTGAGATCATTGAGTTCGTGCAGTTTGCTCATTCGCCCATCACCGCCAATATCTTTGATACTGTTTATAACACACCTGAACAGAAACACACAATAACTATTGATGGTTTTACTATCTCTATTGTTGATATGTTTACAGAAGAAAAGAAACGCACTTATAACGATGAGAAATTCACGCAAAACATTGTTGATTGTAACTTCTCTTTTAATCCTGTTCTAAAGATGGGTGATGTGACTTATGGTAATGCGGTTAGTGTCAATGGTGCTTCAATAAAAGAACACACCGCAATCACTATCACTGCTCCTGTCGGCTCAATCGACATTCCTATCAGTCGTGAAGGCATGGAAGAAACTGAGCGCAATAATCGCTTAATCGAGAGAGCATCCGAGGCAATCAAACATCTGGCAAAGAGAGATGCAGCACCATTTATGAAGAAAACTCTTATTGAATTGACTGATGATTACATTCAGAATCTTGCAGATAAGAGAGAGCAAGGAAAGTATTTTAAGTTCAGTCCTTGGTTTGTATATGCGGAATACTACGAGATTGCTTCCTCTATCCGTGACCATACTCATAGCAGTCTAAAAACAAAAATCAAAGACATTGATAAAGAAGATGACAAGCCTGTGGTTGTAGTCATTCCTAAGAATCGTGCCACGGATACTTGGATTAGTAAAGTCAAGACATGGTGCGAATTAAATGGCAAAAAGTATTTGTGCGTCAGGGAAGACGCTGACATGGGCTTGCTTGATGCTTGGTTCACTGTTAAAAAAGCACGTAACCTGAAGTTCCCTAAAAAAGGTCAGAAACAAAATTGTGCGGTTGTCTGGTTTAATGCCCGAAACGTTGGAACATTCACCGCATTACAGTTTCACAATAAAGTGCGGAAAGATAACGATCTTAAACTTGCCAAAGACTTGGCAGAAGCAAAGAAACAAAATGCCAAAATCGCTAAGTCAAGTGAGGATGTGAATTTAATGCGTGACCTTGTCCTTGCCAAAAACAAGTCAACTAACACTTATTATCATAGGGGCGTTAGACATCCTCACTTTGTAGCAGCAAAAGGATTACTTAAAGACTTAAAAGAAATTGGTATTCACCAAGCAGATTGTTTTGGAGCGATAAGCAATCGTCTAAAGAAGGTGATGCAAGAAAAAGAACTCAAGAATAATGCCAAAAACTATGCTGACAATCTTGACCAGTGTATGTGGCTATCTGACAGGACATACAAAATCCTTAAAAAGAATCCAGAGAAATCTCACAGAATTGTTGCCGTGATGGATAAGCTCATGGCAGAAGATACTCTCCGTGCAACCATCCTGAAGAAGTTTGTAAACCTTCGCCATTATTGGGGTGGTCAGAGAGAATTGACCAAAGAAGACATGAAAAGAATCCTCAAATTAGTTTGACACACCCGCATTATTATCCTACAATAGCCCCGAACAACAAACCAACTATATTATGCAATATATAATAAATGACAAAAGCATAGTGTTTTTCCATGAGGGAAAACCAGTGAAGGTAGAGAAATCTGCCCCCGAATACAATCGCATCATTGCTTGCTTCGACTTACCTGAGTCCGAGCAAGAGGATGCTATCGCCAGTCTCATCAATCAAAAGGTGGGTAAGTTTGAGCAGGATGGATTCACAATCAATCCCGACTCAGTTACATACGAGGGTGAGAGATTGCCTACTGCACTAGCAGATAAAGTTCGCTCCATTGCAAGGGAAGGATTGCCAGTCAAACTATTCCGCAAGTTTTGGGGATCATTGCAGAATAATCCATCTGCCAATTCAGTGCGCCAACTCTATGATTTTCTTTCATATAAAGAGTTGCCTATCACTGAGGATGGTTGCTTCCTTGCTTACAAGGGTGTCAATCGTGATGGGTGGTCATGTCATGGTAACACAAAGACCAAAGTGCTTCAAGGCATTGTCGATGGTCAGGGTCGCATCAAGAATAAGGTTGGTGAGACAATCGAAGTTCTCAGGCGTGACGTAGATGACGAGCGTTCTCATCATTGCTCATTCGGTCTGCACGTTGGATCACTCGACTATGCAGAGTCATTTGCTAATGGTCGTGTGCTTATCGTTAAGATCAATCCCGCTGATGTGGTGAGCGTTCCAACTGACTGCTCATGCCAGAAGTGCCGTGTCGCTAAGTATGAGATCATCGACTCCTACGAGACTGAGATCAGAAATGCTGTCACGGATGCTGATGGCAATCCTATCCTGTCAGAAGAAGACGAGGAAGCTAACGAGATCATTGATCGTGTTGAAGGTTATCTTGCTAGGAAGCGTGAGACTAGCACTAGCGATGGAGAGGTTGTCTCTGTCTCTCAGATTCAAAACGCATTTAGCCCTGACTATCCCAGCAGGATTCGGGTATTGGATGCACTCACTGAGCTTGGTGAGGAATGGTATCAGAATGAAGAAGATGCTAAGTATTATGTAAACCTTTATTAGTTGGTATTAGTAAAACGCCTCTCTCCTGTTACTTCATGCAGGGGAGGGGCAAACCAAATAGATACAATGGAAAAAGAATATGTAATATCATGGATGATAGATGAAGGCGATGGTCAGGCTAAAGACTATTGGGGCAGAGAAGAAACATACGAGGAAGCCAAACTCCTATATGATGAACTACTCCGAGATGATAGACTAATCACCGCATCCTTATCACAAGAAATTAACTCAACAGAATTATGATACTAGTAATAACAACAGAAGCTAAAGACGAAGAACAAATAGACGATAGATTAAATACGGTTAGAAACTCAATAATGATGGGTGACCTCGATGATCTAGAATTGATGGACGGTAGCTATCAAATAGGCAACCATACAAATATCGAAGTCTTCGATCAATAGTTAGAGCTGCAAATAGCAAATAACCAAATAACAAAAGCCCAGGATAAAACCTGAGCTTTTTTTTGCATAAGAATATTTTGTAAGTCGTTCAGTATCAAGGAGTTACGGCGCAGACCCTCCCACCGCCTCATAACTCGTTGAGTATCAAAGACTTACAGACTTCCTCCATTCATCGAATGGTGGCAGAGGCTTACGCGCTTCTAGCCATCTAACATAATCCTCGTTTTTCCACTGCTTAGTGCAGACAGGAGGAACTCTATGCTTTGCATTGTTCTCTCTGATAGCTTGAATGCGCTCGTATTCTTCTTTTAGTTCTTCGTTAGTCATCGTTTTCATTTTCGCATATTAACCTTGCTGCTGCGAGCCATGCCATACATGTTAGAGTTACCATCAGTATAAACGCGATAGCGCCAGCGATTATTTGTAAGACATCATTCACTGTCATAGTCTTCACTCTTTAACATGTCATACACAAGCGTTGCAAAGAATACCACCACGCTAACTGTCCAGAATGATACCAGACATACTCCTGCGATCATTGCCACTTCTTTCATCAGTAGTCCTCCTGTTCTAGTCTATCATCCTCACAACACTCACACAAAAAACTTTGTTCGTTTATTGCTTCTTGTGTCGTTCCACTTAAGAAGCGCACGGCTTGACCATTGAGAAAGAATCTAACTTTATCATCGTTTACTTCATTCACAGAGTAAGCGTCACCGCACTCTGCGCACTTCACTATCATTGCTTCTATTGTATTGGTTTTCATTATTCTGTTTCTGGTTCGTTAGGGAAGACATCAAGCACCACAGGAAATGGTAGTTCGTCAAGGATGTCCATGACCTCTTGCTGTCTATCAAAGAGTTTGTCTTTGTCTTCGTCTATGATTGTGATTTGTATTCTAGTTTGCATGTTTCCAATTTATTCTGAGTTTATCTGCTTCGATTCTGAGGGCAAAAGCGAGGTCTTTATAACCCCACTTTTCGAGCTTTTCCATACAAGCATAGAGGTCATCTATCTTGTCCATACGTTCTGCGTATTGTTCGTTTGTTTCTGTCATGGTTGTATTTTAAAGGTTTGGGTTTTAATTTGCAAGCTTTTTGATGATGCTTTGGCAATATCCGTCATAGTCGCTATTCAAAGACGTTACTGTTACCTCTCTTTGATATCCGTAAACATCACGAAGGTAAGAGGCTACTGGCACGATGACCTTGTCCCCAACCTTTACTTTGATGTCTCCTGTTTCGTATGTATATTTATGGTCTGTTTCTACTTTCATGGCTGTATTATGTCAGATTTGTGATATAAGTCAATAGTATTTAATCGATAAGCCAGATGCCATGATCGAAGACACCTTCTCTCATCTTTTGTTTTGCGTGGTTTAGCATATTGGTGGCAGTGCCTCCGATGATAGAGATTCTGCTAGGTGCATAAGGCTCCATGAGATCACGGATGTCTTGGTATAGATCTTGCGCTCTAGAGTGAGACATGCATTTGTTTAATTCTTTTATCTTTGTTAGAGCGTTAGAGAAGTCTTCAACTCCAGTCTCTCCTTCGATCTCTCTTATTCTTTGCCAGTAGTTTGTTCTTTGTTTTTGCATGGGTGTATTATAGCAGACTGACGACAAAACGCAAGGACTTTTTTGTCTTTTTTTACTGCTGTAAGTCATTGAGCGTCAACGAGTTACGAGCTGGCACCCCCAGCCCCGACCTAAGTCGTTCAGCCTTAGTGACTTACGAATGTTAGATTTTGTTAGAAGGTAGGGGCGAAGGGATTTGAACCCTTGACCTGCCGATTATGAGTCGGATGCTCTAACCACTGAGCTACACCCCCTTCTCCAAAAATCCTGTTTTATGAGAACACCACTGGTTTTACTTCGTGGACAACAGAATAAAAACTTTCTTCGTTTATGCTTCGCTTCAAAAAGTGTCTGAAGTTGCCAAGTGTTTGGTCTGGTTTGTGCTTTTCTATTGGAAGATCAAAGCCTAGGTTACTCAGTGCGTTAGGTATTCCATCACTACTCCAACCACCCCATAGTTTATATTTTAAAGAGCGGTTGTCTGTTAGATGACAAGTGAGTGATAGCTTGTCGCCCATGTTAGATTTTAAATGTAAGTGTATTATTTTTAGCATATTTTTGTTTTGTTAGATTAGAACCATGCTTGATAGAAAACTTTTTTCCCTTCTCTTAGCGTGTCGTATGCGTTACATATAAACTCAAGAGTTTGTTCCTTTTGATACTCGGAAAAGCGAGAATCGCCACCATAGAAAAAGCCATGTGTTTCTGGCAATTCATCATTCACAACAACAGCCTCAAGCTGCTCGATGTCATGCATGGTAAGCTCAAGCTCTGAGCAATTCCATTCTCCATCGTTTCCTTTGGTGTGCCATAGTGCCTCCATCCATCCATCAAGCGCATTGTGTTTGCGCCAGTATTGGATTTCTTCTTGTTCTCCTTTTTTGTTTTTTGTGTATGCTGTTTGGTCTAGTCCCATGTTTTTATTTTGTTGGTTGTTTATTTTGTCTGGATACATACTATCCATAAAACTGCGATAATGCAAGCTATTATTTCAAACATTTTTTATGCGGTTGCTGGTTCAATTACAAAGCCGCTTGCATCTTTCTTTGCAAGCCCTTTCTCGACAAGCCCGACAATCACGCCCTTTCCATCAAGAAAGCGTAAGTCAGTCTCGTCTCCGTTGATGACTTTAAACCCGCCCCAAGTTTTAGGCAAGACTTTTCTAAACACCATTGCAACATTTCCACCAGCATTTAAAAAGCCTTGTGCAAGGTGTTGGTTACTTTCCTCTTCACTACGGGAAAAGGTTAGATGATAATTGCTTGGCATGTCACCAGCAAGGAATTGCGTCATGCGAGCCGCCCCTTTTGTATAGTCATAAAACTGACAATCTGGAAAGTGCTGAAAGATTGTTTTGCCATTGTGTTTGATCTTTTCCCAGGGAAGGTCACTTGTGAGATTCAAGCGGAAGCATGGCTTGAGTCCTTTGCGCTTACAATTCTTTACTGCGTTGTTTATTTCACGCATTAAGTTGTCCATAAATTCTTTGCGCTGTTTAAAGAAAGCTTTTGTTTTTTTGATCCGTGCCTCTTGCACGTTAGACATTGCGCCACGCCCTGCCGTATTCAGGCAAGCCATTGCACAGCCTTTAGATGCCCAAGCGCATACGTTAAAGCCTGAAACTTTTGAAGGGGCAAAGTGGATGCCGTAAGTTTTCCAACCTTTCTTTTCACCTTTAGCGGTCTTGGTGTTACCGTCATTTAGTATTTTCTGCATGGTCTTATTTTAGTGTTTTGATTTGCTTTTGTCAACGTGAAAATTTCCTAATTCGAAAAGAACTTTTTCGGGTGTTACTTGTCTTCTGGTTGATCCTTGTAATTCCCGCCAACTTAAAACTTTACCCTTAGAGTCTGCGGGAAAAATGTATGTTTCACCATCTGGACACCAGCTCATATTTTTAACTTGTGAGACAATTACGAAAGGCGTGTTTTCTTTTTTGTTTTTATCGTTTCTAAATGTGATGTCACTGGACAGCTCGAAGAGTTGAGCCTTGCCCCTAAAATCATGAGAAACGTCTTTAATTAGTTGTGCTGTTTTTTGTCTTGGCATGCTGCAATTATAGCAGATTTGCGCTCGTGGTCAATAGTTTTTTTGCTTTTATTTTCTAACAGTTTCTAACAGCGTTTTTATTATGCGTAAGTCGTTCATTATCAACGAGTTACGAGGCGGCTCCCCCAGCCCCGTCCTAACTCGTTCAGCGTCAATGAGTTACGCTAGTCAAGAAACAAAGCCCTGACACCTATAGCTCCGATTGCAAGGAAAATCATTATCTCTGCTGGCCATACCCAGATTAAAAAGATAGTAAAAACTATCATGCATAACGCACCGCAGTAACTTAAGAATTCATTCATATTGTTAGATTGTTAGAAGCCCCCGCCTGTTAGGGCGAGGGCTGTTAGTGTTAGGAAGCCAGAACAAGCCCAGTCTCATTGTCCACTGTTAGCTGTGGAGAGTGATTTGCCAAGCGGTCGAAGTTGGATTGGATCACCATAGTCCTGTTAGGCAACTTGGAAACGTCGGAACCCTTGAGCATCTCGGTGCAAGCGTTGTAGAGGTTCCAGAGGTTATTACCCTTGAACTCCTCATGCCTTGGAGCTTCAAACTCCTTGACAGTTTTATAGAGGTCTCGAGCAGAGAAACCTTTTGAGTCTACCAGATCAACAAGCAAGTCAGAGGCTTGTTGGCGGGTGATGTCAGTCTCCTGATACGCGGTGATGCGCTTTGCCATGTCGTTCCAGTGGTCACTTACGCGAGACACAGCTATAGAGAGAACACGAGGCAAGTCTGTTAGGATACGCGGAGTGTGGCGACGAGCTAGCTTGATATCAGAAGAGAAGCAAAGATTGTCACACACAAGCATACGGTTACCAATGCAGATGGCAGAAGCAAAAGCTTTGTCATGGCTGTTACGGATGCCAACGACTTGCTGGCGGTCCTTGCCTTGGATGTCCTTGCCAGTGATGGCGAAGCCTCCGAAGTAGCGAAGATCACCACGGGCAAGACCGTGTTCCTCTTTGGTGATTTCAAAGCCAGCACGATCAAGTGCTTTGCGAGTATAGTCTACCAGCACACCGTGAGGGATTGGCGTGTGGGTGTCGGTTCCTGCTGGAGTTTTAAGGTCAGCAAGCTTGTCAGCGTCGATACGGTGTTTGGATAGTATAAGCATAGTATTATTTGGTTGTTGGACACATTATATACTAAAAGATTCCATTGGACAAGAACTTTCTGCATAAAATGTCATTTTTTTTTTAGTGTTCCACGGAAATGTTCCACGCGAAAGTTTCTGTGAGATTTTTCGCAAATAGGCTTGACAGATAGAGATTTTATGGTATAGAAGAAACCTACGTAAGTCACTGAGTATCAACGAGTTACGGGCTGGCTGGGGGAGCCGCCTCGTAACTCCTTCAGCGTCAATGAGTTACAGAAGTTTTTCTTTTAGACACACGAACCCCGCAACCTGTTAGGGAAGCGGGGCTGTGTATGAAAATGGGCGCATAAAGCAAACGCCCCGAATAAAAACTGTTAGTTATATGTGGCGCATAAGACCAGACCAGACCACCATGCAGCGAAGATGATCATAAGTGTTAGAAGCTCTTGTATTATTTCTTTCATGGCTGTTAGGTTTACTCTGTTAGGCTTTGCCCCTCCCCCGCACAAAAAATAAGAAAGCGAGAGAGGGGCGACCACTACACAGAAAGCTGTTAGGCGATCACACGGATTCCATCAAGATGCAAGGTGCGGATTTTATCACGACCGCCATCATCGACATCGACCATGTATCCTGTTAGACACCTGCGACCATTGCGCTTGGCGGTAAAGATGTTTTCGATTTCCGCAATCTTAAACGTGCGGAACTTATCATCACGGACGGAGCTATTACCCTCGTTCTCGTAACGGACTGTCTTACCCTTGAGGACTTCAGCGAGCAAGTCGGAAGCTGTCTCCAGAGGGATGTTAGTTTGCCCAAGTGTCTTGGCTTCATAGTTTACTGCATCAAGCATACGCTGCTGCAATGAATCTGCGGTTATGGTGTTTGTGTTCATAGGTGTATTATAGTTTACTTTTGGGGTTGAGTCAATCCCTTTTTTGCGGATTGTGAGATTTTTTAGTGCTTTAATTGGGTTCATATTATTGAGGCACGATTGCTATTACTTGTTCGCTGGTGAAACCATGATCTTGTCCATCGGTATCCATTCCCCAGTATTGAGTTTCATTGATGATTTCATCAACTAAGACTTGAGTTCCATTGACTATTACGGAGTCACCGATTTTTATTGTTTTTTCCATGTTAGTAGTTTTCTATTTGTTAGATTTATTTAGCCATGACCAGTGGCAAGGCTTAGTCAGAGATTTGCACCTAATCGTGCGAACTGTTTTGATGTTTTTAAGATCAGAGTAATCTTGAACACGGATCATGTATTTTCCGTTGGGATCTTCCACCCAAGTATAGTCAGAGATGTTTTTTTGATCGACGTTGAAGTATTGCCAGATTTCTGGCATAGTGTTAGTTTTATTTTCCATAGTAGTAGTTTTCTGTTAGTAGTTTAGTGATTTGTTTTGCCCCTCACTCGAGGGGCTTGGAAGTAGTTGGTGGTTTATCCCTCCCTTTCTTGTTGGCTACATTATAGCAGATTAGCGAGAAAATGCAAGACTTTTTTTCATCTTTTTTTCCTCCTCATAAATGGTGATTTCAAGGAGCTTTTGAATTTCCTTTGGCTCAAGTCTCTGCTTGTTAATCAGGTAGTGAATTGCAGCGAGGATAGAAGCGGTGTTTTGCTGTTTTGTTTTCATGGCTGTATTATAACACAATTCCCCAAATAGGCAAGAACTGTTAGAAGTTTTTTTTGATGTTCCACGGGAATGTTCCACAAAACCTCTGTAAGTCATTCAGTATCAACGAGTTACGAGGCGGCTCCCCGTGCCCCGCCGTAAGTGCTTGAGCGTCAACGAGTTACGACTATTAATCGTAACCGTAGATGGAGCATTGCACATGGTAGTCGTGCATGGCTTCACGGGCGCATTCCTGCTCCTCCTTGCGCCCCTCCTCGAAGAAGGCATCCCAGATTTCGCGCTGGTCGAGGTTCATCCAGTCGAGGCATGGCGGAGTCGTGCCATAGAAGCCGCAGTCGAAGGCGTGGTCTTTGATTTCTTGGTCAGTCATAGTGGTCATAGTGTTAGGTAGTGGTTAGATGTTAGAGGTGCTCCCCCGTAGGGGAGCTGTTAGGGTGCTAGTAAGCGGGTTGAGCCGCACCCTGCGGTGATTAGTGGGCATCGTCCAGAAACGGGTCGGACATGTCCGCCTCGAGACAGGCGGCTCTCCAGTCCTGCCAATCCTGAAGATCAGACTCCGAGCCGAACTGAGCTTCGAACTCAGCGTCAGAGGTGGACGGACGGGCGGCGGCGGTGGTGGTAGTGTTAACGTTTTCCATGGCTGGATTATAGCACAGAATCACGCTACACACAAGAACTTTTTACATGTTTATGCACTTTTTTTTCATACGTAACTCACTCAGTATCAAGGAGTTACGGGCCGCCCCCCGCAGCCCCGTCCTAACTCGTTCAGTATCAACGACTTACAGCATGTTAGATTACACAAAGCCCCGCCCCCCACACTACTAGGGGACGAGGCACACTGCACTATGAAAAAGCTGTTAGATGTTAGATGAGCGTGGTGACATAGAGATTCTTTTGCGCTTCATTTGTTAGAACAGTAAAACCTTTCTCCTGTCCCCAGAACTCAATGAGCCATTCCATGTCGTCGTTTGTTAGAGTGGGCATCTTGCGTGGTGTCTCAGCGTAGTTCCACACAATGCGAGTGCCTGACTTAGAGAAGCTCATGATTTGTTTTATTGTTTCTCTTAACTGGTTGCGTGTCTCTTGGACATTGAGAACATTGCTCACCATGATGACCTCATATGCATCTCTCATGGTATAGTCTGGTAGTGACAGATCATAACCATCACATGAGTATCCTTCCCTGCATAGCTTGATTGACCAGTAGTTATGCTCACCCGCACCGAAGTCTAACACATCATGACGCTTCTTTATGATGACGTTCTCTATTGCGTAGTGATAGACTCTCGCCTTGGGCGTAAAGTTTTTGCGGTATGTTTTGATTCTAGTGTCCATAGTGTTAGATGTTAGGTGGTGGAGCGTAGGGGAGTTGAACCCCTGTCCTGTATTTGCATACAGTCGAAACCGATTCGCCCCTAGTAAAGAGCCTTCTCAACTTCGGAGTAGACCAGATCACCGTTATCTTGGAGTTGGTCAAGCTCTGCATCAGTGGCTTGTCTGCCGTTCACAGTGGCGGAGCAGATGAAGGCATCAGCGAAGTCGGGATAGTCACGGGTGTCGATACCATCGACTTCGATGTTGTCAACTGTTAGAGTTAGAGAGACGGGGCAAGTTGGGTATTTGAATGTGTAGTTCATAGTGATTAGATGTTAGTGGTTGCGATAGGCAATCTCTGCCTTGATTGATTTGAGTTGATTGGCGAGACGCTTCATCTCATGAGGGTTATCAGTGCCTCGCTCGATTTCTTTCTCAGTATTGAGAAGCCAGCGATTGACGTTGCCGTCAGTCATGTAGTGAAGATCAATCTCGAAAGCGGATGGCTTGTTAGATTGGAAGTTATTAGCACGGCATGGCTTTTCGTAGCCCTCAGTCCAGTAGTCTTTCATAGTAGTGTTCATGGCTGTATTTTAGTGTATTAGTGAGAGTTTTGCAAGATGTTTTTTGCTTTTTCTTTGATTTCTTTATGCCAGCGGATTGCGCTCTCCTTGGCTTGCTGCTC
>Ga0213865_10001073_pt1 | contig 18037 bp, 9 predicted proteins | sample PICome_6_FD_160100 | JGI IMG/M metagenome (GOLD analysis project Ga0213865, IMG submission 160100) | Coastal seawater microbial communities near Pivers Island, North Carolina, United States - PICO282 | ecosystem: Environmental > Aquatic > Marine > Coastal | place: USA: North Carolina | collected...
ATAACTTTAACGCCTTTTAACACCGATATGAGCATGAATCTTAGGTTTTTCAAATACCAAGGCGCCGGGAACGATTTTATCCTGTTAGATTGTCGCGAATCGAGCGCCAGTCTGACAAAGGATCAGATTGCCCGCATGTGCCACCGCAATTTTGGTATTGGCGCCGATGGATTGATGTACCTCGAGCCGCCTCGCCATGAAGGCGACCACTTCTACATGGTCTATTTTAATTCAGACGGCAGTGAGAGTACGATGTGCGGCAACGGTGGACGTTGTATTTCTAAGTTTGCTACAGACCTAGGTATTGCGGCAGATCGCTTGCATTTTCACGCCATTGATGGACCGCACTGGGCAGAAGTCAACGGCCATAGTGTTGCTTTAGGTATGATCGATGCTCCAGCAGTAGTTCAAAGTCACGGGGCCTTTTTCGTGGATACAGGGAGCCCACACCATGTGGTGCTTAACGACAGTCATCCCGATGATTTCATTGCTTTTGCTCGTCCATTGAGAAACGACTATGGGGAGGAGGGATGTAATATCAACTCCTTGGTGGCGCTAGAAGAAGGATATTCCATTCGCACTTACGAACGTGGAGTAGAAAATGAAACCTTGGCATGTGGTACTGGTGCTGTGGCGGCGGCAATGGTTGCTGTGCACAACGGAACGACTTCCACGCCTGTGCATATTAAGGCCTTGGGCGGGGAGCTTATTGTCAATTTTGAAGGAACGGGACCGTTCAGTAGTGTGGTCCTAGAAGGACCGGCACAATACAGTTTTGAAGGATATTGGAAGGGATGATACAGGTAGGAGATATAGGGGTGCTACGCGCACTTGAGCCCTCAGATCTGGATTGGCTCTATACCATTGAGAACGATGCGTCTTTATGGCATTTAGGCATTAGTAAAGAGCCTTGGAGCAAGGCAGTGCTCGCGAGTTATATTGATGCACAACCCGGCAACCTACTTCGCGACGGACAGTTGCGACTCCTATTTGAGGTAGATGGTGTTCCTGTAGGTGCTGTGGACGTTTACGACTACGATGCAATCGCGCGCAAGGGCGGTATAGGCATCGTACTAAGTCCCGAAGTACGAGGGAAGGGCTTGGCGAAAAGTGCGCTAGAGACTTTCCAACAATACCTCTTTGGAACCTTGGGCATGCAGATGCTTTACGCTGTTGTGCCGCAATCTAACCCTGCTTCTCAGGCGTTATTTGAATCGCTTCAGTTTGAACAATCAGGCCTTCTCAAGCATTGGATTATCAAGGATGGCCAATTCGAAGACGCACACCTCTATCAACTAATTCATTCATGAGAAAACTCATCATCATCATCGTAGGGGTTGTCCTCCCGACATTCCTCATTTTCCTCGTTTTTAAAGGCTACAATATGCTCTTTGAAGCAAACGTTAACGAGCAGGTGGCTCCGTACACATTGTATGTGGATGAAGAGACGACAATTGATGATGTATATGCGCAGTTTTTAGAAGATAATGTGCTGTTGTCGCCCGAAGGCTTTTTATTACTAGCAAACAAAAAGGGCTTGACCGCACCTAAACCCGGACATTACGTTCTAACCGCTGGCCAAAGCTCGAACGGCATTGTCAATACGTTAATGGCAGGATTTCAAGAACCTGTTCGCATCCAATTCAATTCTGCAGAAAACCTAGAAGATTTAGCGGGTCAACTTGCGTCCCAATTAATGACCGATAGTTTGAGTCTTTTAGAGGCCTTTAAAGAAACTCGCATAGGCTGGGAAGGTGCATCAACCTTTGGCGCCTATTTACCGGATACCTACGAAGTGTATTGGAACGCATCGGCTGCCACCATTGCTGAAAAGCTGTATCAAAATACAGTGCGCTTTTGGTCGGAGGATCGCATTGCTCAAGCGGCGGCTTTAGGTCTCACTCCGGCTGAAGCAAGTACATTGGCTTCCATTGTCATGAAAGAGAGCAGTAAGTCAGACGACCGCCCACGCGTTGCCCGTTTGTATTTAAATCGACTAGAGAAGGGGATGAAGCTTCAGGCGGATCCTACAGTGATCTATGCCATCAAGCGCACGAATCCCGGTGCCAAAGTGCGTCGTGTCCTTAAGAAGGACCTGAGCATTCAAGATCCGTACAATACCTACTATGTGAATGGCTTGCCCCCAGGACCTATTTGTGTGCCTGAGAAGGCGGCGCTCCTCGCTGTGTTAAACGCGCCAGAGCACGATTACATCTTCATGTGTGCAAACCCAGACCAACCCGGTTACCATGCCTTTGCAAAGAACTATGCCGGTCACCTGGTCAACCAACGCAAGTGGACGCGTTACCTGAACGAGCGAAAGATCTATCGTTAATCATTCAACTACTTCGTAGAAAAAAAACACCCCCGCCACTTCCCATAGAAGAAGGCGAGGGTGAAAAAAAGTGTTGTGTACCTATCGTTATTCTACGATCAGACGCTGTACATCTGTTCCGAAAGGAGTAACTGTTTCAACAAGGTACATACCTGCGGCCCAACCTGAAGTTTCAATAGGGAAGGTGTTGATACCTTCATCCCCATGAACAGATTGTGTCATCATGAGCTGACCTTGCGTATTTCTAATTGAGATCGTTACATCAGCTTCTTGCTGGAACGAAATCGGTAGTTGCGCATATCCGGTAGTTGGGTTCGGGTGGATGTTTCCAACACCAATGTGGCGTTCGAGTTCTTCTTCACCGACAACATATACTCTTCCTGGATCATCTGTAACGTAGAAACAGAAATCGTCTATCGCCCAACCCGCTTTGTTGATGGTCTCATCAGAACCAAATCTAAAGCGGAATACTGCATTACGCGCGGTATCTACACTCATGTTGATTTTTGCTTGTACCCATCCGTTACTCAAACCGGTCCATCCTGGTTTGTAGACATCAAGCGATGTTACAAAGCTCGTGTTGAACCAAGTGGCGCCGAACAAATTGGTACCGACAGTATGCCAAGTGATACCACCGTCAAAGGTTACATCTACTGTACCACCATCGTGGTAAATCTCTGTAGAGAAGGCATGCATAAACTCATATGAGTATACCTCACCTGAATCGATCGCAAATACTGGCGTGTAAAGCGCTGAAGAATCACGTTTCTTGTAGTTAGAGTCAAGATCCGTTACCCACGCATTAGAACCAGAGTTTGTACTGATTAGTGGTGCGTTGTTCGGTGTACCAACTTCCCAAAGCGTAGTACCGTCCTTGACAAAAGCATTCAATGTCAGCCAAGGATCTACGGCCGGATCATCAAAGTTGTTACAGTACGAGCTGTCGGTTGACATGTCAATCTTATCCAATACGGTGATATCCGCACAGATTTGGTCGTCAGAAGTTAAGTTGTCTGGCTTGCTGTCAGGCAATGAGGTGCGAACACATACGTTTGAAACACCGCTCGATGGATTCACCCATGGCGCATCAAATTCGTACCATGCGCCTTTACGAGGAATCAAAGGCGGATTGAAGACTACCTTTTCAGGTGTTGTCCAAGTCGCACCACCATCGACACTGTACTCTGCCATACAGCTGTCTAGAATCTTAGCACCTGTATTTCTGATGTACGTTTTAATATGGTTGTTCTGATCTGGAATTGGCAAGTATTCTACAGTCGTCACATTTACTGGAGCTGCACTGTTTTGTGGTGGAACGTAGATCTCTACTTTGTCAATGTTCCATCCGTCGCTGTTACCGCTTACCGTCTTCATGCGAGCACGAAGAATAAGTGGTGCAGAAGAGAAGTTCCAGCTAGCCAACGGCCAAACCGAAGTTTGCTGTCCAATATTTCCTACCCATGCATCGTTGATGCTTGAAGTACCTGTGTTGTACCAGTTTGTACCAACAACGTTTTGAGGATCCCAGAAGCCTACAGTGTTCCACTGGCCACCTCCTTGGAATTCGATAACGGCTACATCACCTGTACCTAGATCGATATCATGTGTGATGCGCAGCTCAACACCGGCAATGGTATCGAAACCAATAAAACGTGGGAAGTATAGGTTTTCTTCAATACCACCCGGAACGTTTCCATTTACTTTCGTGCCGTACCCATTATTACCGTTAAGGGCATTGATTGATCCTGGTTGCCAGATGTTCAAATCACCTGCAACGAAGAATCCACTAGTATCACCAAAGGCACAGTTTTCGAAATCTTCTACGAAACCACCTTGAATAAATTTCTCTGGCCATCCTGCAGACATCGTGTACGAAGTATCGTTCCAACCGTGGGTATCACCACTCTTTGTAGTCCAAGCATGAACTTCAAATGTTCCTGTTGGCCAAGCAACTGTATTGGTAGCATCAACCGCTGTAGCCATGTTGCCTGCAGCAATAGAGCCAGAATGCGTAAATGTATAAGTAGTTGCTACACCCGCGCTAGGACCGCACGTTGGAGTAACCGTGTAGGTAATCGGGATATTGCTTTGTGCCTGCTTACCGAAGTTTCTCAACTTCACTTGTAGGCGTTTACCCGCAGGTCCACCTGTTAGGTTAACACGTGCGCCTGGAGCTATAATATGATCAACACCAACATCTACATTCTTCTTGTCGAAGATGGCAATGTCGTCAAAGGCAATATCTGATGCGATACCGAAACCTGATTTCTGTGCAATGAAACGAAGCTTCACGATTTTGCCCGCCTGAGAACTCAAATCAACCTCATAGTGCGACCATGCATCTTTTTCGTCTGTAAGGGTAGTGGTGTATGGCGTCATTGGATTTGACCAATTGTTCTCGCCGTCCTTAATCCACTGAACGCGGATAGCACCAATATCTGCTCCGTACATGTGATGGCGGAACTGCAGCACTGGGCTCGTCATACCTGTGAGGTCCAAACATTTTGAAACCAACGTAGCTGAGGCCGGCGATGTACCGTAATCTCCTTCAGCTACCAAGTAATTACCTGTTCCACTCTTATCGGAGATAGGACCAGAGCCGACAGTTGGTGTAAATCCTGTACCTACCATGAACGCGAAAGAACCACTGTTGCTCGCTGGTGTAGGAGTAAACACAGCATTCGAGAATGTACCTGCGTTAAACGGTGTATTGTTACCAGGAGTCGTAGCAGCATCGTCAAAATTCAACACGTATGGGAAGGTAGTGTACGGTTGTTCGTGGACAATTCTGATTGGACCAATAGTATCGTTCGTGTTTACGGTATCACCAGGCTGTGCCGTGTAGATTTTAATATCATAAATACCGTAACCACTTAAATCCGGACCTGTTGCGAAGGTGAAGAAAGTAGAATCACCCAAGTACAAATCTTTATTCGTGATGTATTCTGTGTGTGTTACGTTAGTTGTTGTACCCGCGGTATTCGTGTAGTCGTAGTCCCAAGTTACTGGAATACTATCAAGTACGTTACAACCGTTGTTCTGTACCCATAGGTCCAAAGTTTCGTTGTTAGAGTACGAACAGTATCCGTTCTCAGGATTAAACACCTCACGAAGTGCTACTTCGTAAGCAGCTGGCTCGTAAACGCGGATATTATCAATCGCAACATCACCTTTTGAAGCGTTACCACGGTTGACGGAGAAACGAATACGTGCATAATCGCCTACAATGTCGTTCAATGAAACAGAATATGTTTTCCAAGGATCGGTAGATTTTGTTTGTTGTGCAAAGTCTATTCTCGCCAAACCTGTGTAGGCGCTTGTGTTGAACCCTGTATCCGCTGTTACTGCCAAGAAATCAACGTGTGCACCGTACATGTGGTAATCAAACTCCAAAAGGGCACAACTATAAGCACCGAGGTCTAAACACGGTGTAATCATGTGGGCTTTATCGTTCTTAGAACCTTGATCAGCCTCAGTGTACACGTACTTACCGTTTCCATTTGTTGAAGCATCACCGTCTGGTCCAGTGAAGTTACTACCTGTCGATCCCGAACGTACCGACCAAGCAAAGCCAATGGTGTTTTCGTTAGGAATTACTTTCCAGTTCTGGCCGTTAGGTGGATTTTGATCCGGGAAGTTACCGCGGTGTGCAAGACCACTTGCACCTGAACCAGTACCAGCTACCCAGTACAATGGGTTTTCGAAATCTTGCTCCATCGGAAGTGTCGTCGAGTATGGGAATGAGTTCTGAGTAGTTGTTCCACAGATAGGAGGGAGCGCTGGGTCTCTCCAGAACTTGTAAGCAAAGTTTGGTGCCGACTCAAGCGGTGCACGCACCACGTTAGGGCAGGCACAGTCAAAGATACGCACGTACCATTCAACGGTATCGTTCACATCAATATTACCGAATGTATATTCGTAGATGGAGCTATCCGGACAGCTTGAAGTTACAGTAGAACTCATCAAAGAATCTGTCCAAGAAGTCCATGCGCTCGCGCTGTAGTCGTAGCGACGAATGTAAATGCGCATACTATCCACCCCGATGTTGTCTTTACCCTCAACACGTACATCCTGCGTTGGCATGTAACGTGCACCTTCAGGTTTTGCTTGTGGGTTAATACCTACCCAATCCAATGTTGGTGGCTCAAGCTCACAAGGAGCACCTTCAACCATGATGTTGTCGACAAACCAACCTGCAAGTGAGTTTGGAGACGGCGTACCCGTCTTGTTGGTCATTACGAAACGAATCTTACAGTTGGCAAAACCATTTTGCGTGTTTGTCGCATCGTAAGCACCGAGGTATGAACTAAGATCGAACGTTTCTCTCGCCCACCAGCTCTGTTGCGGAGTAGTACCGCTATTATTATTACCTACCGTAGGACCTACCCAATATGGTGAGAGGAGGGCCGACGGATATGAAAGCTCATTAAACCAACCTTGCGATGCGAACTGTGGACTTTCCCCTTGGTAATGGGTACCGGTCATGTTCACCCACGTTGCTCCATTGTCGCGAGACATCTGGATGTAGGCTTTCTGGATGAATCGAATCTTACAGATCTGGTCAAACGTAAAACGAACGTTTGTGTAGCCAACCGTCGTAAAGTCGTCTGTTTCGAAGATGATCGAATCATTTGCATAGATCTGCGTGTGAAATGACTTTGTCCCCGTTGTTTTTAAAAACGTGGTGTCATTCCAAGACCTAGTGGCGTTGGTTGAATCTGTATTGTAGTTGGCGGCAATTGAATCTGCACCCAAAGTTCCATCGAAGTTTTCAGTAAAGACTGTATCGATAGGGGGAGCGAACTGACCAAAGGCGGTCGTTGCAGATACAACAAAAAGGAGGGTAGCTAGTAAGCTTTTCTTCATTGCTAAACGCGTTTGTGTTAACCTTTTTATAGGGCTATTACAAATATATAAAAATGGCAATGCGCCCGACTTTAACTAGGCTAAAAGTCGGGTTAGAATGAGGGAAAGACCGCCTTGCTGATTAAGACAGTCTATTTCACGTTAAAATAGAAGATGCGTTCTCCTTCCAAATAGAGCTCTAGAAGGTCGTCACGATGCACTTGGCCAACGCCGGCTGGTGTACCTGTAAATATCAAATCGCCAGTCTTGAGCGTGAAGTACTTGCTTACATGTGCAATTAGTTCATCCACAGGGAATAACATGTTTTTAGTATTGCCTTTTTGTACCGTTTTTCCATTGATATCCAAGTGAAAGTCGATGTTGGAAATCGGCTTTTTTAAGTCCTTTAATTTGAAAAATCTGCTCACTGCGGCACTGCCATCAAAGGCCTTTGCTTTCTCCCAAGGCAAGCCTTTTTCCTTGCATTTTGCTTGAACGTCCCGTGCTGTAAAATCGATGCCTAAGCCTATTTCATCGTAGTATTTATGCGCAAAACGGGGTTCAATGTGCTTGCCGAGACGGTTGATTTTAACCACAACTTCAATTTCGTGGTGAACTTCATTGCTGTGTTCAGGTATGAAGAATGGATGCTTTTTTAGTAGAATAGCTGTATCTGGTTTAAGGAAGACAACAGGCTCCTGGGGAATAGGATTGTTCAGTTCCGCCGCGTGCTTTGCGTAGTTTCTTCCAATACAAATGATCTTCATACTTATCCGTTGTTAAATCCTCGCAGTTTAATGGCGGTCAATACTTTTTTGGTGTACAATGGGAAATCAGCATTCTGAATCCAACTGTAGTACCCTGGGTTTCCTTTCAATACACTTTGGACAGTTTTGCCACGGTATTTTCCGAAGGTAAAGATTTCATCACCCTGGTCGTCAAAGGCAATAAATCCTGCAAAATCTGCCACCTTTTGGCGGTTCGAAAAGTCGGCCAAGAAGTTCATGTCGTTTTGCAACTCTTCGTATCTAGTTATTTGAGCCTTAAGTACTTCGTAGGTTGCTAAAACGTCAGCTTCCGCACTGTGCGCATTGTCCAAGCTCTTATCACAGTAAAATTTATACGCTGCGCTCAAGGTACGCTGTTCCATGCGGTGGAAGATATTTTGTACGTCCACTGCACGGCGTTTACCCATGTCGAAATCTATACCAGCACGAAGAAATTCTTCAGCAAGAAGCGGAATGTCAAATTTATTGCTGTTGTACCCGGCCAGGTCGCTATCTGCAATGAGCTCATGCACTTTTGTGGCCAATTCCTTGAACGTAGGCTCGCTAGCAACATCGTGGTCGTAGATGCCGTGTACAAGCGAAGCGCCCACGGGAATAGGCACCGTTGGATTAACGCGCCAAGTATGTGTTTCCTCCTCACCAGACGGGTGTACTTTGTGCACGCAGATTTCGACGATACGATCGTTAGTGACATTAACACCGGTGGTTTCTAGATCGAAAAAACAAATAGGACGTTGTAGCTGTAGCTGCATGATTCTGGAATTAAGGGGGTTAAAAAAACCGCCCGGAGGCGGTTCTAAAGTACTATTTAAAATGGAACGATTATATCTCTCGATTCATATCCCAAGCTTCTAAGTATTCTGCAACACGCTTGACAAACATTCCTCCAAGTGCACCATCTACAACACGATGGTCGTAGCTGTGGCTCAAGAACATTTTGTGTCTTACGGCAATGAGATCGCCTTCTGGAGTTTCCACAACAGCAGGTTTCTTTACAATCGCACCTGCAGCCATAATAGCTACTTGCGGCTGATTGATAATTGGTGTACCGAGCAGGTTCCCAAAAGTACCTACGTTGGTTAACGTGTAGGTGCCTCCAGAAATCTCGTCTGGCTTAAGTGCGTTATTTCTCGCACGGTTGGCCAAATCGTTCACAGCTTTAGTCAATCCGAGCAAGCTCAACTGATCCGCGTTCTTCACGACTGGTACAATCAAATTACCTGAAGGGAGAGCAGCAGCCATACCTACATTGATATTGCCGTGTTTGATAATATTCGATCCGTCGACACTAACATTAATCATCGGGAAATCTTGGATGGCCTTTACGATGGCCTCCATGATGATTGGCGTGAATGTAATTTTCTCACCGTGTTTCTCTTGGAAACTCTTTTTGACCTTGTTCCTCCAAAGAACCACCTTGGTCATATCAGCTTCTACGAAAGAAGTAACGTGTGGCGATGTCTGTACCGAATTTATCATGTGATCCGCAATAAGCTTTCTCATGCGGTCCATTTCGATGATTTCATCACCGGCAGATGGAGTAATACTTGGTGTGGCTGTGGCCGCTGGTGCTTTTGGTGCTGAAGGAGCAGGAGCAGGTGTCGCTGGCGCCTGAGCTGCTGCCGGAGCAGTACGTCCACCCTCTAGGTAGGCGAGGACATCTTTCTTGGTGACACGTCCGGCTTTACCAGATCCTTTAATTTGATCCAATTCCGCTTGACCGATACCTTCTTCCTTCGCCATACTGCGGACTAAAGGAGAGTAGAAGCGGCCGTTAGAATTCTTAGCAATAGGTGCATTTGTGGCAGCTGGCGCTGCGGTTTGGGCGGCAGCGGCTACTTGCGTTTCAATTTCAGCTACAACTTCTTCAACTGCAGGTGCTGGAGCAGGCGCACTTTCCATGGCTACCTCAGTTTCTCCTGAGCCTTCAGTTTCAATGATGGCGATAGCTGCGCCTACCTGAGCGACATCAGTTACATTGCTGATGATTTTTAGGAGTGTTCCACTCACTGGTGAAGGAACCTCGCTATCTACTTTATCGGTAGCAACTTCAACAATGCTTTCCTCTGCTTCAATGTAGTCACCTTCATTTTTAAGCCACGTGGTAATAGTAGCTTCTGCAACGGATTCGCCCATTTTAGGCAGGATAAGTTCGAATTGAGCCATTGATATTTAGGTTTATCGTCCTCGAATTTACGGCAAAAAACCGTGGTAATTTAAGGCGTCGTGCATTTGGTTAATTGCCATAAGCGCAATAGGTCATTGCGCACGGCAGCCTCCTTTGCATAATCCTCAGCAAGTGCTCTCGCATTTTGAGAAAAGTCTAATTCCTGAGGCAATTCTCTGCAAATGTCAAAAATCGGTTGCGGCATCTGTGGTAGTGAAAATTTTTCACCTAAAGCTGTTGAATACCCAATCAATGAGCGTTTTCCAGAGAGAAGTTTTCCAGCAGAGGATACCCACAACTGCCACCCTTTGCCTCGGCTCATGGTTTGTGCGATTAAGAAGGATATAGGCAAGGTGAGTATTAGTAAAAGGGTCAATCCTATTTCGTAAACGCGACGTTGTCGCAGGTAATTTGCATCAGTAATTCGCAATGCTTTCTTGTAGGTCAATCCTTGGCTCAAGCTGCTGTTGGAACCAATGATGAATGCGCGCTCCGGGAGTAAAGATTTCACAGAAGTCCGCGTACCCAAGGCTTCGGTTATAGCAATGAGTTCGTCATAACTGCTCGAAGAACAATCAACAACCAATTCATTGATGCGGTGCAGTTTCACCAGCGCCTCTAATTGCTCAAAACTTTGGTTTTCAAACGGTTCTTGGAACCACAAAAAGGAAGGACGTACGCCACTTTCGTTTAAAATCTTCTCCAATGCGCCGAGGTTGTCTTTGCTTCCGTAGAACATAACGCGTGGTTGCCTCTGTTCGTTAGAAAAGAGCCTTTGTCCGGTCACAGCGGCGATCAGTGCGCGGTAAACGATCAAACTCGCAGTACCGACCAAGGCACCTAGGACTAGTAAGGCTCTGGAGAAGCGCAACTCCTCAGGTAGCAGGCCGTAGCCAAATCCAATAATGAGTGTTGTGACCAGCATGGACCGCACGATGTTTTTGGGCTGGGCGCCTCTGAAATACGTGCCACTTACCCACAAACCAAACACCCATAGGAGCACATACGCGCTTTGGACGTTGTAGGTATATATGTCCGGGTAAGAACCGCCATTGATGAAACGGTGGTTAAGCTCCCAATAGGTTTTTACCGTATCCAATAGAAAGTAGAGGACCGCAGCATCAAGCACTGGTGCAAAGGCACTGCGCGCTATTCGTGCCACGACAGCAAGCGCTGCACGTAAGTAAATGCCTAGATAAATCAGGCTTTTATAGGCCCAGGCGGCACCGCCGCTGAATTGTTTCTGAGCAAAGAGAATCATCGCTTGATAGAACATGCGGACGTAATTCAAACTGCCGCGCTTTGTACTCTCACCTTTGTAATGAATGATTTTACTCTCAGCGAAGTATATGTTTTTTCTGCCCGTTTTCTGCAATTCATAACTCAGGTCAATGTCTTCGCCGTACATGAAGTAACGCGGGTCGAAGCCGCCTACCTCCAACAACAGTTTTGTGGGAACCATCATAAAGCAGCCCACGAGAATATCAACCTCGTGGTTTTCGTCTTTACTCAAGTGTCCGAGGTGGTATTTAGCGAAGGTCTTGGAGGTAGGAAAGAGAGCACTTAATCCACTAATTTTCCACAACGCAACTAGTGGGGTAGGAAGGGCGCGCTTGGATTCGGGTAAGAACCTTCCACTGCCGTCAATACCTTGAATGCCTAATCCGCCCACTTCAGGATGCATCTTTAAGTAGTCCAAACTTTTTTGCAGCGTATCTGAACGTAAAACGGTATCTGGGTTAAGGATGAGTGTGTAAGTACCTTTGGCTGCTTGGAACCCTACATTATTTGCCTTTCCGAACCCTAAGTTTTCGCTGTTGTTGATCCAACGTACTTTAGGATACTGACGAAGGATTTCAACTTCGCCTGAATCGCTGCTTTGGTTGTCCACAACAATGACCTCAAAACCACAGTCCGTCTTGCTCTGATAGATGCTATCGAGGCACTGTGAAAGAAACTCCTTCACGTTGTAATTGACAATGACTATGCTGAGGTCTAGCATTACTGCGGCAGGCTTTGTTCGTAAGGTATGCGGTGTTGGATGCTGCGGCCAAGGGTTACTTCATCTGCAAATTCGAGCTCATCGCCTACCGCGATTCCTCGCGCAATGGTCGTTAAGATCGCTCCGAAATCTTTGATTTTACGGTAGAGGTAGAAGTTGGTAGTGTCCCCCTCCATAGTGGTGTTTAGTGCGAATACAACTTCTTTCACCTCTCCGGTTTTCATCTTGTCTATAAGGGCATCGATGGTAAGGTCGCTCGGACCGATACCGTCCATTGGGGAGATGAGCCCACCTAAGACATGATAAACGCCGCTGTATCCGCCCGTATTTTCAATGGCCATTACATCGCGCACATCTTCAACGATACAGACAATGCTCTTGTCTCGCTTGGGGCTGCTGCAGATGCTGCATATTTCAGTATCAGAAATGGTATGACATTCGCTGCAAAAGGTGGTGTTATTTCTCAAATCCAATAAGGCAGCGCTGAGGCTTTCTGTCTGGGCTGCAGGCCTGCGCAAGAGGTGCAGTGCCAATCTTAAGGCAGTCTTTTTACCAATACCAGGCAAGCGAGAGATTTCCTCTACGGCCAATTCTATTTTACGACTTGAAAAATTCATTCCGTCTCAAAAGTAAGGGATTGCGCATATTTGTGGAATGAACAACGCACTCTTTTTACTCCTATTGCTCCTTTATGTGAGTCTTTTGGCTTTTGTAGGCTATATCACCTCACGCGGCGCCTCCAACGCAACCTTCTTTAATGCGAATAAAAATGCCAATTGGCTGCTGGTAAGTTTTGGGATGATTGGTGCATCACTCTCCGGAGTGACATTTATCAGCGTACCGGGCTGGACGGCCGCTTCAGGCATGACCTATATGCTCATGGTGGTGGGGTATTTCTTTGGCTACTTGTTCATTGCGGGCGTATTGCTGCCCGTATACTACAAAAACAACGTGATCAGCATTTACGAGTTCCTAGGTATTCGATTGGGCTTGGAAAGCTACAGAACGGGGTCACTGTTTTTCTTGCTTTCACGAATTGTCGGTGCAGCGGCCCGATTGTACATCGTTTCCATGGTCGTTCAAGTACTCATCTGCGATGCATTGGGTATTCCTTTCGTGGTTACTGCGGTATCCATATTGCTGCTTATTGCCATCTACAGCGCCTCTGGCGGCATTGCGACCATTGTTTTCACAGATACACTTCAAACTGCTCTGATGCTTCTGGCAGCAGTCATGGCATTTTACTTTGTCGGCAAGGCCGTCGTTCCTGCCGATAGTAGTTATATAGAGTTTCTTTCTGGACATCCAGACTGGCGTTTTGTGGAGTTTACCGGTGCTAAATCCTGGTGGCGTCAATTGCTCGGTGGTGCATCTATCGCCATCGCTATGACAGGGCTCGACCAAGATATGATGCAGAAAAATCTTACCGTGAAACGCCTGAAGGATGCACAAAAGAACATGGTGCTACTTGGCGGTACGTTGCTCGTAGTGAATTTGTTGTTCCTTTCGTTGGGTATCTTTTTGACTGAATTTGCAGCGAATACAGGCATCACGGCTACAGGAGATAAACTCTTCTCGGCCATCGCAATGCATCCATCACTACCTACAGTACTTCCGGTTGTATTCTTCCTTGGTCTTCTCGCTGCAGCCTTCTCAAGTGCCGACAGCGCTCTAACCTCATTGACTACGGCATTCTGTATCGACTTTTTAGGCATGAAGTCCAACGGGTCTACCCAAGTGCGCACAAGAGTTTACATAGGGTTCATGCTTGTGCTTTTGGTGGTAATGCTTTTGATTTACTCCTTGAAATCGGAGAGTATTATTAGTACACTCTTTACCGCTGCTGGATATACCTACGGGCCATTAGTTGGGCTCTTCAGTTTTGCCTTGTTGTTTAATCGAAGGATCAAAGGATGGGCTGTACTTGCTATTTGTATCGCGGCGCCAATCGTCGCGTATCAAATAAGCCTATGGGCACCCCAGTTGGGATACGCCATAGGCTTTGAATTACTAGTTTATAATGGCCTGCTCACCTTAGTAGGCCTGCTAGCGATCAGCAAGCGCGCTTAAAGCTTACTCACATTTTGACTTACGGTGCCTGCACTCGTATGTACTTTCACGGTGTACATTCCTGCAGGTAAGCTGCTGAGATCCAATCGTACGGTTTCGCTAAGCGCTGCATAGGTAGAGCGTTGCAACAGGGTACCAATCATTGAATAGATCTCAATAGATGCTTCACCCAAATCACCACCAGTTGCGATGCTCAAAATATCATTAGTTGGGTTTGGATAGAACACCATCGCTGCGGCACCAGCCTCATCAAGCCCAATATTGTTAAAGGTCGTAATGGTGCTGTCCACACCACAATCTGTGGTTACAATCAGTTTTACGGTGTATGAACCATTTGCAGCATAGGTGTGCTGTGGGTTCTGTTGGTTGCTTGAATTTCCATCCCCGAAGTCCCAGAACCATGCAGTTGGCGTAGGCGTAGAGTTGTCTTGGAAATTGTACGTCAAACCTCCTGCAAGTCCCAAGGTGAACTGCGGACGCAGCTTCGGCCCTGGAATGAGCAATGCTGAATCTACAACAAACGTGTTTTCATTGTAATACACATATTCGAGGTAATAGTCCGTTGCTGAGGTGAGGGTAGAGGTATGAGCGCCCATCCCCATGAAGGTATTTACAATGGATGAACCTTGACGATTCAAACTAAAGTTCCCCGCTAACGTAGTATCTGTGCTGTTCAAGGCAAAGTTGAACGGCTCGTCTTCACATATTAGTGAAGGTACGTCTAACGTTGCTACAGAAGTTGAGCCTGCAAGGTCAATCACACGGATATTGTCGAGGTACAAGTTGTTACCATAGCCACAAATACCTACAAACTCGAATTGGACATTATTAGAAGTAAGGTTTGACAAACTCACTGTATCTGTTCTCCAATCTGAAGGGTCATTCGGTACGAACGTTGAGGTGCTTGTTCCTGCTGTGCTGAGGTTAGCACCGGCTTTCAGGTAAAGCGTATCAAAGGTGCTCCCACAATCGTCGCTTACAACGATTGCAAGCTGGTCGAAATACGAAGTTGAATACGGCGCGTAGCTCACGTCAAACATCAGGGTAGGGTTGGTATACCCGCTGATGTCAAACTTCGGACTCAATAGACCGTCTGTTGTTCCAACAGAATTGTAATTGTAGTAGCCCATATACATGACACCGGTCTTAGCTCCTGTAGGCCCGTCAACGTCTCCACGTCTCCATGTTGTTCCATTGTCCGCATTACGCACAGTGAAATCTCCAAGGCTGTTCGTCGTAAAGGTTTGCACGATAGGCAAGCTCGGCAATGCACTTACAACGATCTCGTTGGTTTTCGTGATGGTATCACTGCCGTAAGTATTCGTTGCTATGAGTGTTACCGTATAACTGCCCAACGCACTAAAGCTCACCTGCGGGTTTTGTGAGCTCGCAGAAGTACTGTTGACAAAGCTGAATGTGTTTGGAGTAATGGTCCAATTCCAGCTTGTTGGCGACTTCGCGCTTTGATCGAGCAGAGTCATAGGGGCGTTCAAACACTGTGTTGAAGTTGAGGCAGTAAAGTCCGCTATAGGCGTTCCTATCTTATCTTCAATGGCAATGTTATCAATAGCGACATCACTTTGGTAGTACCCCCCAGTAGTACCAGTAAAGCGCAATAAAACAATATCTCCTGCGAATGCACTGAGGTCGGTATTCACCGTCTTCCAGCTGTTGCCTTGGTCGCCACTCACACTGAGTAGGGTGGTCCATGAAGTTCCGTCGAAAATTTCAACGAGTAGACCACCCATGCTAGCGCCGTACATGTGGTAGGCAAAATCTAGTTCTGGAGCGATAGCACCACTTAGATCAATACAAGGACTGTACAATACAGCATCTTGGAAATTACAGTTGCCGGAACTCTCTAGATAGAGGTATTTCCCGCTGTTGCCGAAGCCTGATGAAGGTCCTGTGCCGTTTGAAGCGGTACCTCCGCCGTTGGTTCTCCAGTCAATATCATCTTCCGTACCGTTACTGAGGTTGGTCCAATCTCCACCGAGGTTACACACAGTGGCGCCACAGTTGGTATTGGTACCACAGTTGTTAAACGCGTTGAAGTCCTGAAGGAACGGCAAGGTGTACAATGAAGAGTTCAAATAGGTAATCGTTTGATCCACCGTATCGTTTTGGCTGTTCATATCACCACTAAGCTCTGTCCAAGCGCGGATAGAGCCGTTACTCGTCCCGGACCAAGTGATCGGGTTAGGGAACACAAATACAGTATCACCATAAGGGGCAACTGCGTCAAAAATGGTATCACGTACGATGTTGCCCAAGTATTCATAGGCTACAGGGAGTGTATCTAAAGTATTGGTAGAAGGGTTTCGAACTTGAACTGCTACGTCAATAATGCCGCTCTGACAGCTGCTTACAAATTGTGGATTCATTACTGCTTTCAGCTCTAGATCGCGCGGCAGTGGACAATTCTGAGTACCACTTGGTAGATCAACTGCGTAAGAACGCTTCCCTAGGGCGCCGTTGTAATTGGCTGAAGCACTAATCCACGTATCCGTACTCACTACGTATGGAATAACCATACTGTTGCTCGAGGCCGTAAAGACGGAATCCATGTATTTCGTTCCCAAGATGTAGGCCGTATAATCGGTCGCAGAGGTCACTGGGTTAATGGTCACTTTCAAGCTGTCAGGACATACCCAATCAACGGTAAGACCTGAAGGCTGCGGCATGATGGTCATCGGGCCTACCACGGAGGTGTCTCCGTTTTTAATCACACGCAAGTATGCGTCGTGTGTCGGGCTATTAGGTACAGTCCAGTTGGCCATACCTTGACCCGTAATAGGGTTCAACGTCAGGTTGTTCCAAGAACTTCCTCCGTTAGAAGAGAATTGCCAGCTTAGTCCGTTAGTTTCACCGTCCCAGCGAACGACCATAGCTCCTGGGGTCAACGATTGACCGGTAAACGGATAGGCAATTTGCATGCGTTCTACCACTACGTCGTAGACTACGTAGAAGGTTTGTGGTCCTTGTGGAACGTTCGTCCCGTATACTGTAAAGCGGTAATCACCGCTGCTCGGTGCATCGAGAGTGACCTGCTCCGCGTTGTTTAAGGTGTCCGTAGTACGTACCGCTAGGTTGTTCAGTGTAACGTTATTTGGTGTCGGGTTCAATACCCAAGGCTGGTAAGTAGTAGAACCGGTGAGATCAGTTACGGTGAAGTCAAGATTGTTTACCAATGCTTTAGAAGCAAAGGTCGAACCTTCTTTGTCTGTCCAGTAGAGCATGGCGCGTAATTCACGTGCCCCGTTAGGTACATTAATATCGTAGGTCAATGTATCACCCGTTGTGATTGAGTTAGTAAACCAGGCCGTGTCACGGATTGTTTTGATGGCACGACGTGCATTCACTCGTCCGTATCCGAAGATGAAATCTGGACCGTTGTTGCCCAAATCATCGGCCGTATTCATGGCAATGGCTTTCAATAAACCGCCGGTGGCAGTATCGCCTTGCAATTCGTCATGGGCATTGTGGAGTACTGTAAAGAATCCGGCAACGCCTGGAGCGGCCATAGAAGTACCGGTCTTAAAACCGTAAGTATGTCCGTCTATGGTAGAGTAAACGTTGGTACCTACCGCCGCAAGATCAGGCTTAATACGTCCGTCAGCAGCAGGTCCTCGTGAAGAAGATGGCGCAATAGCATCGAGGTAGGTGATGTTGGCAGTGGCTACCACATTCTTTCCTTGTTTGTGGCCTCCAGTTACATTCCCCCATTGGGAACCTGCGCCGTAACCACAATTCGAGCCATTGCTATTTCCAGCACTAAAGACGTGCATCAACGCAGGGTTGTCGCGAACGTCTTTGTCCATTTGTTGGGC
>Ga0213865_10001076_pt1 | contig 18014 bp, 3 predicted proteins | sample PICome_6_FD_160100 | JGI IMG/M metagenome (GOLD analysis project Ga0213865, IMG submission 160100) | Coastal seawater microbial communities near Pivers Island, North Carolina, United States - PICO282 | ecosystem: Environmental > Aquatic > Marine > Coastal | place: USA: North Carolina | collected...
TTCATCTACCTTTGAGATGTTCTTACCAAGCGGGTCACCCCACCAATCACGTATGACAGTACTTGCGTTACGTAATACACGTACTGGACAACCAAACGCTCGTGTCATACGCATACCGTTACTGTATCGTACTTGCCATTCAGGTTTATCCACTCCAAGCATAGCCGAGAAGTTGGTTTGTCGCTCCATAATCCCAACGTATGTGGCATTAAAGTTGGCATTTGATAAGCCACTCCCACCAACATATTCCCACTTGCTTCCAGTAGTTCTTTGTTCTAATTGTACCAAAGGACCATGTTGATACCCTGCAATGGTGTTTGATGAAGAGATAGGCGTTTCTCGATATGCACGAGCACCATACATAGCCCACTGTGGTTTGTTGTAGGGTTGTCGCAATCCAAAGCGGTAACCAAACGGTCGAGGTCGTGTAGGGCTACTGATTGAATCATACGATGTTTTTGTGATACCACTGCTTACTACGTATGAACCATCATCATCTTGGTCTTCCCATACAGGACCGTCTGATGTATACTCTTGCGGATAGTCCCACGCAGTGCTCACATACCCGTACCCATCAAGGCGACTGGTAAGCGGTCCACCACGGCTACCACACGGCCAGTAATGGTTGAGCATAACATCTGTACCACCTTGAGCCGTGTAGTCACTGTGTAGAGCACTGGCTGATACAGGTTCACCATCACCGTAAACGTATATTGTACTACCATTTGCAAGGTGCGTTACATCACGATTGAGAGTGAGTAAAGCACCTGTATCGCTCACAACAACAAAAATTTCATTTTCAATTTGGATTCTATTGTTGGGTGTTTGTGGTGGCGAATGTGCCGTTGTTATGACATTACTCGCAGTTGATACGATTATCCTATCACTTAGTGTGTTTGTAACTAATGGTTGAATCGGTCTTGGTGTTTTAATTGCAAAAGTAAACGGACCTAAACTGTTGTAGTATGTTGCATCATGGTAATGGATGGTTTCATAGTGTTCAGGTAGGCTGTTCAGTGGTTTTCGATTAACTGCCCTGTCACCAGTTGGACTCAACCATGTACGACTTGCATCTGAATAGAATGTATGTGGTCGGCCAAGGTTTGGATTCCACAAACACAAATACGCATCGGCCATATGAAGGCTGTTCGTATCACGACTACCCTGTAGTAATTGAGGTAACATGCGTGTAAAGATGCTTGACTTTGATTCTTTCATTAACTTACCAGCAGGGCGGAAGTCATACGCACGAGTCAAGCGAATTTTTGTACCTACAGTGAGATTATTGGTAAAGTTTGAAGATGCAGTAATGGTGAATCTATACGGTTTATTCATGTACGTTGCATCATTACCACTGCGTTCAGTATACGTATGTGTACGTCGAATACCATCAGCATCAGTGTATTCCAACTTCATACCATAATATGGCACTTTAGGGAATCCTCTTGCGTCATCTACAGTGATAAGTGTTGAAGATACCGATTTGACTACAGCAACAGGCGACAGACTGATGTTTTCCAATATAGTTGAATAGAAATCAGGGTAATTGGATGGATAACCCGCAAGAGTCAATTGACAAGCAATACTTCCAGCACCAGCACGTAAGAACTCGTAGTAATTATCAATTCTGTGCCATGTCAAATGACGGAATCCTACTGCTGATGAATCTTCGGGACTTATCTTGTGTACAATAGACCACCACGGTATGTTGGTTGTAAAGCCGGGTGTAGCATCGACAAACATACCGGGGTGATACGGTAGGCTTCGTCGTGTAAATGCAGGTGCTTCTGTACCTTGTACACCTAACGCATTGTACAGCAATAGCGGAGGTATGTTTGCCAGTTGTCCACCATAATCAGGGTCATGGTCAAGCATAACCTCATTGATGAACACTTCACAACCACGTACATCAGCCATAGTTGCTTCGGCTAAGACCAAGCCAAGTCCACCTGTGGCTGAATCAGGCTCACGTATACCGATAACTAACGCTACTTGTTGTCCAGTTAATTCATTAACCGAACCATCGGGTAAGCCCGTAGCACTGCCGTTTTCGTGGTAGCCGTAAAACTGTGACTTGTGTACGTTAGGTTGAATGATGATTTGGTACGCACCAACTTCTGATGGGTCAGGGAAGTGGTGCTTAAGGGTATATGTAGCACCTGCTTCCAATACAATAGTGTGACCACCTTTCGAGTTTACAACACCTGCTTGACCTTTTGAAGCCAACACACCATAGCCATCGTACTTGACTTTGGTTTCAAACATGAGTGTAAATCCACCACCGTGAATATCACTTGGACCACTTGGTGTAGCGGTCATTGTACCGAATGTAATCATGGGGTCATAGACTGGTAATTTGTGTTGAGTATCTGCTGGTAAGTTCGACCTATCGGTATCGAGAGCAGTGCTTTGAATGAGGTCTTGCTCAAAATTCTTTTGCGTTGCTGAACGGTCGGCTCGGTGCTTAAAGTACAATCCTTGATATGCAGGGTGCGCCCAATGTCCGGGTAACATGGCTTGCGTAGCATTAACGAAGTGATGACCCATACGTGGAATTGCCATTGGAGTAAGTCGTGCTTTCTTGTAAGCATCATAACACAACACATTCGGTCCACCATGTCCAGTCACATACATCGAGTGTGCCATATCGGGACTGTTACCGCTTACTTCCGCATGGTCACGGATTCGACGTGCCGCAAAGAATCGGTTACTACCAGCAGGTACGTAGTATGAAGGAACAACACTGAATGAAGTTATGCTACTCTTAGCAACAATAGCATCGAATGCTGAATCACCTACACAACCAGTAAATGTATTGGTCGATATTCCAGTGAACGAGGCAACACCACTTTCACCAGTTGCGTCGTCGTATATGCGTAAAAATCGACGTGTACCACCATCGTCTTTCTGTGAATCACCGTATGCGTCACGGTACAACGTCGTATTGATAGTTGTATTCACTGTTAAAGTAGTACCTGAATACGATGAAGCAGTGAGCGCATTGTTTGTAATACCGTTAGCGTGTGTGTAGAACGTAGGATAGCGATGCGTGTGCGAGTTACCGTTCTTGGTAATGTGGAAGAACAAGGCTCGGTCATGCAGTTCATACGATGTCTTCAGTGGTGCATTGTTGGTTGCCGACTTCCAACCTTTTCGTGTCATATCGGGGAAGGCTTCACCTACGGAGTTTTGACTGATATGGTCGTACTCGTGGTCGCTAAATGTCGGTCCTAAGCGTGGACCGTCTGTAGCGTCTGTAAAGATACCTTCTATGCCCGTTTCGATGTTTGGACGTAGCATACCACCCGTACCCATTGTTTCGTTCTGATAGGCTTGTAGACGGTCAAATCCACTACGTACAATGATGTTACCGGGTATAGCATCAGCATCAGGTAGTTGAATCTTCAAGTTTGGCTCAACACCGCTTCCCGCTTCCGATGGTGCTAACCCCTCGGCTGTACGGTCTGAAATTTGTTTGAATGAGCGTATGATTGTACCAAACGGTGAACCACCTTCGATTGAATGTTCTTGACCAGTGTCGTCTACGACAGACATGGCTAAGAATTGCAACTCTTCATTTGGTATCTCAAGCACGTTACGTAACTCATCAGGATGCCGAGCCGCAATTTGCGGATGACTCAACTCTTGTGCTTGTATGATTGGGTACATTGCCGAGTTGGTCGTTTCAAACGAAAATCGACAGTTACCAAACAATTTTTCACCAGTGGTGTAGGCTGTACCGCCCGACACACGAGTGATAAATGGTACTGCACCAAGACCACGAGCATTGACAGCAGGGAGGGATAAGTTGCCACCATCCATACGTTTCCATATTACATTTTCAACGGAGAAATTCTTTGCTGGTGAATATTCAGCAAGACGGAATGCATTCAAATCACCACCCCAAAAGTTACGAGCACCGCTTACAGTGTAACGAGAAGTAATTGATGCATCTGTACTGCCTGTAATATATTTAAGTTGTAAATTACGTTCAACACCCGCACTTGCTTCTAAATGATAAGCACCGGGGCTAATGTCTATATCATAAAACAAATCACCCGTTTCATTAAAACAAGGTTCAGCGTTGTATAAATCTTCATCATTTGCCAATGCTGCTCCAAAATTGAATGCGCTTGGGTACTCCGCTTGAGGCATTGTAAACGGGTCAGAACCGTCCTTTCTCACCAATGCTTCTACGTTGGGTCCAGCATTAGCGGGTGCTGTAAATCGTTCAGGATTGTGAATACGCTCATCCCATCGTGTAGTACCCGCAAACGTGATGGCAGTTGCAGGGGCTACACTATCGACATTGACCTTTGACGAAACAGAAAGCCAGTCACCTGTTGCTTTGATACCGTCCCTGTCATGCTTCGCTACAAGTGCCATTTCACTTTCATATGATATGACAACAAACGCTCGACTGTACACACCTTGAGGCATGTGAAGGCTACGTGGCAATGCAAATGTGTCATCACTATTATCACGATATGTTACTGGTGTAGCACCTAAATTAGAATCTTCGGCTGAATCATGTCCCGCACCAGTGTAATAAGAATCTGTAGAAGCAAGGCTGTATTTCCATGTATACGGTGTGGTTATTACTGTTTCAGCATTACTTTGATTGTTGATACGTTGAGATGCTTCAGGACTAAATTGTATTGGATTTGAGTGTGCAAGATGACCAAAAGTTGTCATGCAACTATTGCTTGAACCGTATGGTGAAAATCCAAGCATTGGATGCCACGCACCTAAACCTGCACCATATTGCTCCGAACCTACCTTGAGAGAGTTAAGATACGAATAACGCTCTCCCGCCCATCCTACAGCCCCTACAGGACGTGTACGGTCAATAGCATCGACAACACCGCTAAAGTGTACTTGTGTCATGTGGTCACGAGTCGAATCGTTTTCATTGTTGAAACGATGCACACCCGCCTTTGACCATACATATACCGCACTTGGGTTTCCTCCACTGTAATCAGGATGGGAAGTACCTGCGGCGTAAGTTCCTTGTTTTACATCATCATATGTGCGTAGACTTTCCATTAGTGGTAAACTCGATGAACGATTTGGCGCAAGTAAGAAATGCACTTTGTAACTACTACTTCCGCTATCGTAAACAACTTCTCGACTATGATACGGCGCAAACGTAGGTATGTCGCCTGAACCAACATTCGTCGTACCACCATCAGGCGTACGAAGCCACCCACATGCAGGTATTTGTTCAAGCGTTGCTTGAGATGCCCCTGAAATACTTGCTTTCAAAATTGTTTTAGACGATGTAATTGATGCAGCAGTACCGTCAATTGTGTAAGAATCAAATGACATCTCGACCCAACCATAGCGGTCTTGTCGCATAGCGTTACCCATTGATGGAGCAAATGTGCCACCCATTGCTTTGATGGCACTACTACCGGGGAACTCGTTAATAGATTGTCCAAGTATGGTTGCCAACTCTTCACCGTTTTGACAACGTGTAGCATCAACTACAATGAATTCATCTTCATACAATGAAGCAATGTTTTCATTACTCACACCTGTAACAAAATTGTTTGCAAGTTTTCCTGACACACGGAAGGCTGATGGGTGTACAATATTATGTCCTCGATTTATTTTGTAATCACTAATGTCATGTGGTGGATTAAATGATAACTGGTTGTCCATCCAAGAACCACCGGGGTGATAACCACCGTCCATATGGAAGCACAAATCAGCACCCATAGCGATACCGTAATACATTGCACCTACGAATTTATACGGGTGTGCTTTTCGATAATCTTCAAGATTGTTTAACGTAACAGCAACATGTCCTGTAAAATGCTCACCATAGTGCGAACCATGTTCAGGACGTTGTATAAGTCCAGCACCAGTGGTTGTGCCAATGTTGGGTACGCCTTGTGCTGGTGACCAGTTCCATGTTGTGTTCCAATGGAATACTTGACGTGCTGATTGATACGTACTTGATGGTGGTCCGTACTTATCGTCGGAATTTTTGATTTCATTTGGTAGATTCTTGTTAGCAGGTACTTTGCTCCATGTATTACCAGTTGTGACAACATAACCGGGGTGAGGTTGTTCATCCGAATTTACTGTTGTCATTTCCGTAAACGGGAAGGTTTGACCGGGACCAAAGATAATGTACGTCGTGTGTGTTTCACCCACATCTGTGTCTTTGTATCGAGCGTTTGGATTAGCCACACGCAAGACAAGTGGTGATGGTTTTTGTTGTACAATACCTGCGGTATATCTCGCTTGTACATGTGCTGGCGTATTAACGTGAGCCGCATGAGTACCACCCGCTAAATCAGGAGAAAGGATATTGTTGCGGTTGGCTACTGGGTGCGACAGGCTACCACGATGTTGATTTAATAGAGGAGTAGCAGGGAAGAATGCAAGTAAAGCGTTACAGTCTACAATAGCAAACGAAGTAGAAATCTCGTTGGCATTTTGTATACCTGCTGTACCTGTTGGTCCATTGGAATAAGGATGAGTATAGAACGACGAATAATCGTTTTCTGTACCATCATTGATGTCCAGTACTACCCCACTAAAACCACCACCAAAGTACAGTGGTACGGAATGGTCGTTGCTGTCTTTTGCACCTTTAAAGTAAACAAGAGGTTCAGCATCTACAGCACCGTATGAGCGACGACCACCTATCTTTTGATTACCAAACCGCATCAATATGTGGTCTTCATTGCTGAAATTTGCAGTGAAATGGTCTACCCAATCTTGGTTTGCAAAGTCATCTCTTCCCCACTCAACACGAGTGAGCGAGTTTGTACCCTGTACAGAATTAAGTAAGGCATATTGTACATCGGTAAAGTAGAAACGCTTTTGCTCACCAAAAGATGTTTCTTTAGCATAACTGTCAATCGTAGTACCTTCTTGCCCTGCTGGAATAAGAGCGTGTGTAATACCGTTATCTGTAGTTGAATGGTAAAAGTATTTTGCGGAGTGTTGATAATGATTGAACAACAACATTTCATTGTTGAGCGCAGGTAAGATATGGTCACCACTTGTTGATGTGAATGTGATACCTTTCAGATTCTTTCGCCACGCATCGACTGGTACAGGGTCATTAAACGAATCAACAAGGATAGGTGTAGGGGTGTTGGCGTGATACCCTCGTCCTTTTGTACGAATTTGCAGTACCGTTCTTGGAAGATACCCTGCGTCAATTTGCCTGTTCTTGTCAAGCAGTGCATCGCTTATCGGTTGATGTACAGCATCGGTTGATGAACTGAATGCGTATATGCCAGTAGCATCCTTTGCTAATGTTTCGTACTCCCCGTACTCAAGATGAGCCGCTTGTATAGCATAATCGGTGTGTAGTTTTGAAGAGAACATGCGTGAAATTGGTGTAGCACCACGCTGTGGATTGTGTGAACGTACAATGATTGCATCCTCGGCTACGCCCCATTCGCCAAGCGTACGACCGTCGCACGCATACAATCGACGTACATCAACTGCTATTCCATCTTCTTGATTTGGATTAGGGTGATTGATAGCCACGTTGGTAGCGTACGCAAGTACTTCATCGGTAACCAGTGTTGTCCAGTTAATGCGTGATGATAGTAATACACGCATGGTGTTGTTTGAAGCATGAGGTTGTGTTCTTTCTGTTGTTGTTCCATCTGTTACAGTTCCACTGCTCACATAGTGGGATGATACGAAGGATTCTCCACGCACACCGTAAAAGATATGTGTACCCGTTATATCATTCACTGTACGTGATTCGTAAGACAATGTATTCCCAACAACCCCATCATCAGTTATACCCGTAAATGTGTCATGGAGATGTATAACACCATTGGTATGAGGATAACCAAGATAACCGAGTAAATCAGGGTGATTTGCTAACGGTGAAGACGATGCGCCTGTGTTGAATGGTGCTTGGAACACAACAGTAAGTGTGTTTGCTGTGCCGTCCCATGTTACTTCCGCATCAACTCCAGCATTAGGAGCATACATACCTCTCCATCGGTTACCACGCCATTTAGAGAGTTGGAGTCCTGATACATCTAAGCGTCCAGTAGGGTCACCCCAACCGAGCATATGACCACCAAGAGTAAAACCACCCATAGAAACGTCATCATCATTGATGTGAATAATAACTTCATCTTCTAAGGTAGAAGGTAATGTAGTATTTTCATCGGAAAACGCTTGACCAAATTTACGGTAGACATAACGTACACCATACCCACGACCTCGATGGTCGGTAAATCTGAAACCGTATAGTGGTGAATCCCCGATTGCATCTTCTGTGACATCACTTGGATTGACATGCCCTGTGTATGAAGCGATAGCAGTTGGGTCACTGTCACCAAACTTAATGGCTTCACCGTATTTGTAATCAAATCGCTCGTCACCCCTTCGTCCAAAGCCGTGTGTACCTGCATCGGGTGCAAAACCGGGTACTCCTGATGCTACAAGACCCCCAAAGTTGATACGACCAATCGCTTGCTTACCTGCTCGCAGTCCCTCGACAAGATTGGTTGAAAGACCTTGAACCTCAAACGATTCGTCCGACACTGTATTGTGATTGATACCACCAATACGTGCCGATACATTGCGGTTTTCAGATGCATTGTTTGAGTTACGATTACCAACATCGTGATTGTTTGTGAATGGCTCATCGGGTTCTTCTTGAAGTACATACTCACGTAGTGTTGTAACAGGAGCAAACGGGCGACCATGCTTGTTAAGAGGCATTGGTGCTGGATGCATGTTCTCGCCCAGTGTTTCATCAGGCTGACACCAAAAGTTACGGAATCGCCCACCGTGTCCAATAAGGAATTGCGGCTTGTAGTTCGATTGACCCTTACTGTTGTCAAGCCATACACAGAAGTTACGACCTGATGCACCGGGTACGGTGGAGTGAATGACAATTGAGAAGCCCTCGTTACCATTCATGTCTTCAACAACACGTCCAATGTGAGCACGAACATACCCCATGTGGCTACCACGGTCGTGAGTATCGAATGCTTCTTCTACAAACCACCACGGTGCAGGGTCATAGGTTGAACCCGTAGCGGCGAAATCAGCGTTAATGTGTGCGCTACTGGGGTCTTTTGCTTCAGATGTAACGTCTTGTCGTACACCGATACGTGTAAGGTCAAGGTTTTCACTTTCACCGGGATATTGTTGGGAAGGACGACGAGCATGAGTTCGACCGTTTTTTGCTCCGCCTTGATTGATTAGACGAACAATTTCACGAGTAGCGGCTTCAATATCCGTAACACCCTCTTTGACTCCAACTTCACCACAATCAATGACCATGCGACGTACAAAGTCCATTTCAGTCCAATGTGGTAGATGTTCTAAGCGGTCTTCTTCATGAGTCGCTAAATCGAGAGTGGAGGAGCGTATACCTTTCAAACTCAAGAACGCTGAAATGCAACGTGTACCATCAGGTGTATCGAACAACGTACTTGCATCACGGAAACTAAATGTAGACGGATTGTTTTGCAAACGACGTCTTTTCACCGCTTTGACAAAGGCATCTCGACTTGTTATTCTCGAATTTTTATGTTTCTCATTTGCCCAATAAACCGATGCTACAGCAGGTTCGACACGAGGTAACGCATTGTCGCTCACGGCGTAGATGTTACTATTGTAACCGTACATTAGTCCTGAATGTACAAAGTGGCCGTGGCCTTTACCTTTGAGTTGTATGTTATTACCTCTTGTAGTTGGGTCTTGTATCAAGAAATTGTCACTACTGTTTGCTATATCGTGTGCGTAGGCTGATTCAATAAACTTCGATTGTTGTGTGCTACGCAAGTATTTGTTTTCACTTGGGAAACCATTGGCTACGTCAATTTGTGTTGTAAAGTAATGCGGTGCTCCACCGTTGTGAGATACCAAGAAGCGGTCAAGTTTTACAACACCACCCGCATGTACAATGTCACGACCAAACCCAATGTTTGGTGTAGCCGCACTTGATTGAACCTGCATGTGCAGGTCATGGAATGCGATAAATTCACGGTCATGCGCTACATCATAAAGCAGTACACGAGCATGACCTTCTGTAGCAAGATACGGGTCTACGTATGCTACTCTCGGAATGTCTGTATACGAACTACCAAGCAACGATTCGTAATTGATTTCAATTGTTTTGTTGATGTGTTGAGCCAAATTTTGTGCCGTTTCCAAGCACGTATTACCAATTAAGAAGTTTTCAAGTGGAATCGAATCACGAGGACGACTGGCAAGTGTACCACGTCCACCGTTGAAACCTTTCCATACGAGATACTCATTGTATACACCACGACTCTTACAGAACAGCCCTTCTACAGCGTGTGGGTTGTTCATGGTCATGTTCATCCATACGGTATCACCGTTACGCATTCCACCTGTAGTGTATGGGTTTAACCATGTGGCATTCAATATACCGTCTTGGTCTTCGGCTACAACACTTTGAATTGAAACTCGAATCTTGTCACCAACCGCCACATCACAAGCGTTGTTTGCTGTGAGCGTAATGACTGTGTTTGTCGTACCACCAACGACATCAGAAACAATCGAAGACACTTTACCGAGATAATCAATGTCGCTTCCTGATATATCATCAATGTACAACTCGTCATCTTTACGTATATTCAATCCTATTGTATTTGATGACGCAAGCCTATCCGATGCAGTGGTTGTGATTTCAATCGTAGTCGTAGTACCACTGGTTGCGGCAACTGCGACCGTCCACTGTTCGGATGTGTCAGGGAGAAATGTCAATGCCTTTTCTTCATTTTCTTCTATTGTTGAAACGCTTGCGGCTGAATGGGAGGCTCTACCAACTCTTTTAATCGACAACGTAGCGTTTTCAAGACCCGTCAAAGAAGTATTTGCTGATTTACATAGGACTGTGTTTTCAGACTTATCTTCAAGTAGTTTTCCAAAATAAATCATTTCATGTGTTGTACCATCAGCAAGTCGTACTTCCGCAATGTACATTAAGTCACCTTCGGCAATATCAATCACATTTGAAACATTCTTTGAGTATTCAGTAAGAACAGGAAACGAACTTGCATCTTCCAAGTTAAATATGTATTTTTGTACTGATTTTTTTACAGACAAAATTTTAGATTGCGCCACTCCTGATTGTACTCGTGGAGCGTGCGGATTGACAAGTGGACCTGCTTTAATTTCAATTGCACTTACATACTGTCGAAGACCATAGTCAAGATTACCGCCTTGTGTTTTGACGTTGGCGTTGTCGTAGTAGTACGGTGAGCGTGCTTCGTAATCAGAAGAAGGCGTTTCATTATCGGATGCTATTGGTAGTAAATTTTCACTGCGGTAACCTTGTGCAATAAAGAGAGCAGTTTGTGGCACTGCACCTTCAAAGAAACCTTTGGCGTACGAACCTGATATGACACCACTTGTTGCACTTTCGTGCTCATCAACACGAAGATAACCATCGCTACTGGGGTCATTACGATACACACACCACATACCGTTTGCCAAGAACGCACGACGATAACGAGGCAGTTTCTTCATGTTGGTGTATTCAAACACTGATGTATCGACAGGCGGGAAAAGCGATGGATGCGACACATAAATTTTGTAGAATTTACCACTTGAGTCGTATTCTACTTTTGTAATTGTTGTAGACGAAACGTAGTCTTGATTGTTGATATTGTATGAATAAGCCGATGACGCTGTACGGTCGGCTACTTGAATGTCATCAGCACGTCGTCCAACAGGTGTAGGATTCCAAGTATGGGCTGTGTATGTAGCATCAATATGAATTTTCATACTGTTGTCAGGTCCGGGGAATACGTTTTCATTCTCATGGTCAAAGAACTGTTGAGGGAAAAACGGTATCTCAACCATTGCACGAGTGCTTGAGTATTGTGAACCCAACTGATAATCATGCGTTACTCCGTCCATTGATTGGAATAAACGGTCATTGACCGTACTACCATCTTGTGTAAGTGAATCATCAGTGAAGTTATCATCATTGTAAAAGTAATTAGAAACTTCTTCCTTAACTGTAGCACCTGATAGTGTAATCACTCCGTTAGCCTTGCACCATACGTAGAAACTTTCAACAGCCGTTCCATCAGAAAGCAAAAATCGACGCTCACTGATTGCAGTGGCCGAATTTTCAAATGCAAAGCCCGAACCAGTTTTTGCATAGTAAAGAGCACTTGCGCCGCTTGCAAGGTACACTCGACCAACCTTTGGGAAGCAATACGTTCCCCATGAAAGTAAATCCGGTGATTGATTGTTAAGAGGTCGTATAGTAAGCGAATCAGTGACACCACTTGTACCACTGTTTGTAGCAAATACCTCAACGCCTTGTACAGCGCACATCCGCCGTGTTGAGCCGGGTAGACGCATTAACGGTGAGGGGTCGAAGGTCGGCTTGGTATTGACCGCCCCTTGACCGGGACCGCCAAGCGTGACGGTAACAACAGGTGCATTGGGTTCAATCTCTTTGACGACATGAGAATCAGGCGAACCACTACCAAGAACATTGACGTTTTGCGATAGTGCGCTTTCAGCAATGCCATGTATGGTCACCTCGGTCGTGTACATGTTACTGTCACCATCGACCTTTTCAGCGATGCTACGAACTCGTCCACGAGTCATCAGTTGAAGCAATGTAAATGCACTGGCTTGATTATTGATAGGAGTGTTTAGTTTACTCAATTGATTGATACGATTACGATTGGTCGGTTGAATGTATATTCTACCCTTACCCCCATTACCCATGACTGTGTTATCAATAATATCAAATGTTTCAAATGTAGGGCTTTTCAAAAGCATAGGTGATACATCAAATTCACCAGTTGCGCTTTTATCAGCATCAGGTTGCAAAATACCATTTGTAACAGTAGATGTTTCTAAACTACTTTTAGGGTGGAAGTACAATTTATGGTATACTGATTCGTGTACGGAACTGTTGTGTGATTTTTTAACGACTTTCGGTGGAGATGCGGGTGTTGCATTGGTATCACTAACAGGTGTATAATTGACAGGGGATGTAGAAAAATCGAGTTCAGCATCAGATTCTTCCCCACCAGTGTTATCACCCAACAGCGAATGAGGAGTTTGTAAAATAAGATTCGATGTCATATCCGTTACCAATGTGTCAATATACCCACCGGCTGAATACAGCACTGTGTTTGCAAGGTCACTGGTAATTACATCAATAACACGAGTACCGCCACCCAAGTCAAAAGACCCTGCTGGTACGGTTTTTTCAACCATGAGCATTGGTCCACTAATCCCCATGCTTGCACCTGTTAGGTCAATTGCATTGTAATGAATTTCAACAAACGGTGCAAGATTATGAGCAGATTGCAATGCTGGTACTTTGAGTAATGCAATACGTGATGTTTGTTCAGGTCGTAAATGGTACAGACGAGTATCAGCATCGTCGTATGCTAATGGTACTGGACCTTTCAAAAAGAACGGCTGTGGGTCAAACGTAGCACCACCGATAGCGATAAGTTCTTTTTTACTTGCAGGTAATCCATTATTGACAATAGATTGCACAGGGCTTGAATTGCTGAAATCCAATATTCTTGATTGGTAATTACCAGTGTATGCATCTATTTTCGTGTTCATTGTAATTGCTTCACGAAGATGTGTTTGGCTTGAATCGAAAGACAGTGAAACAATATCAGCACTACCGTCCATCATTTGGTCTACACTCATGTTTGAGGGAGTTGGGTAACGTCGCATGTATTCGTGGCCTACAATATGTGATAACGCATGTCGTCCACTGTGTCCTACCTGAAACAATTCATCGAGGTGTGAAGGCCACGTTACGGCAAAAGGATTGTCCGTGTCTACACTGGATATTGCCATACGAGAAGAGTAGACTAAACCGTGGTTTTCATGCTCACTTTCATCCAACACCATTTGCCCTGTACGGTCAAAAATTTGCGAACCATAATGCGGAGGTTGATACGGTCGTCCCGTCCCATTATCAATCAATAAATCAGCATTGACAACAACAAAGTAATTGTCTACGTCAGCCGTTCTTGAGTGAAGCAAACCTCGTAATCCATTCGTACCATTTACAAAATCAACATGTATGCTTGATATGGTGACTGTACCGTTACTTCCATCAATTGAATGCAAGCGTACTCGTTCAGGTGGTTTTTGATTAGGCTTGAATGTGTTTTGATTGATAGCCCCTGCGTTGATGAGTAGGTTGTAGGGCGTGTGTGCTACAGAAAGCGTCGTTGGAGAAGCAGGTGTAGTATACAAATCATTGACTTTGTACTTCCCCATACTGTAAGGTGAATCAGTAAAAGTCGCAATAGGACTACTACTGTCGTATGCTTTACCTGTTAGTTTAGCAATTAAACTTTGAGCGTCGGCTGTTGCAATTGTAAACGTCGTTGTACTTCCATCAGTTGCGGCTGTCACTGCATTCATTGAGTATACTGTTTCAACAATATCAAGCGGTTCTTCAAATCGGTACATACCTGTAGTAGAATCTGTCATCGTAGGCATATCAGGAGCATACAAGTTACTCCCAGTACTATCAGAAAAATGCAATGCTTCTATTGCACCACGAAATTGTCCTCCCTTACCACCAACATAGATGTGTCCATCTACAGGTTTTACACGATACGATTCAGGAAGTTCCTGAAAAGCGACACGTTCACCATTAACGTACAACTCCATAAGGCTGTTTTTATACGAACAAACAACGTGATACAACGGTCGATGTTTAAAATTCAAACTTGTTGCTTCACCATAGGTGCTTGTATCAAAACGATTGTAAGAGTCGTGAATACCCCCAAACTCTTGTGCGGGGAACACAATACCATCATATCGAGTTGCTGATTTGGTGGCACTTGTAAGAAAGACGCTTTTATCACCTGTCGGTGTTCGCATCATAAGTTGAAACACAGCAGGTCCAGCAGTATCAACAGTACCAAACAAAATTCGGAATTGATTTTCTCGTTCAACAACAACACCGCCGCAATCAGGCATAACCCAAGCCTCAATTGCAAAATCTGAAGATTCAATGGCGGCAATTGAACTTTCAAACTCTTGCTCACCCAGTGTTGTAATAGGAGTTTTTACACTACCTCGGTGTACGCCTGTGCTCGCAAAACGACTTTGTGGTATGACAATTGAATCCGACACACCATCGAAAAAGAAAGCATGACTCGTTCTTCCAATGGCTACCATACTATCCCTCAAATAATTGTATTTGTAACTACCAAAAGAATTGTGAATGAATAAACATTCGGCTCTCCGCCTACTTGTACAAACGTTGCTTTATCAACAGCAACCTTCATACCGGTATACGTAAGACCCATATTCGTTACGTCAAAATCACTACCAGCAGTAAAAGAATTAGATGCAAATTTTATATCCTTGTCAGTAAATGCAGATGTGCTGAACCCCGAAGTTGTATACATTACTCTTGAAAGATACTTTTCATCTTGTGTTGAAGTCGCAGAAAGAAATGGTATTTGCACCCCAATAATGTAATGGGAACCTGAATGTTTGCTATCCCGCCATCTATTTTGAGAATTTGAAAGGATAGCATACAATTGCTGTACTGTATCACCTGCACTGTACGGCGAAGTAGCACTTGAAATCGGTTCAAATCCCCCACTAAACGTTGTATGTATTGGTTCATAATTCAAAAAATTCATTCTTGGATAATCAACTGTGTTAGCATATTGATTACCTCCGGGCTTATTGATAAATTGTATTTGGACTTTTGAATTACCACCATTTGAGCCAGTAACTATAGTTGCGCTCATCGTACCTATTTGTCCAGTTATTAAATTGTACAATCCAGTAGCCATTTCTTCCGCAGTCTTCGGAGATGTACCATCATGATACGATAAAATATACTCGTCAGCAGTAGCCGTTGTATCAAATCCTGTTGCTGAATCATTGACACCAAGAAAAATCTTGAAGGTATTTTTTTCTCCACCAGTTATTGTACCTTTCCACAATTCAATTGTGTTTACAGTACGGTATTTATCGTCATTAACAACACCAACATCTGTTGGATTAAAAAATCCTCTAAATGGAACAGTATCGTTTGGATTGTTTGCATAATTAACAATCGAAGTAATAAAAGGAGTATCGTAATAAACAAACTCTTCACCACCAGTAACAGAACTAAAATCAATGGTTGCACTTGCTGAATTACCAGTTGATTGTAAAATAGCATCCCCGTCTGTAATAACCCCCTCAAGTGTGATGACGCTGTTGGTAAGATTCAGGTCAGCAGTGACTCTTGAAGAACCCATAGCAGGGAGAGGTATTGCCGTAACTTTTCTATCAACATCCATTGACACACTGGTACAGGCCAACTCATAGAACCGCCCGTTTTGACTTATCAGGCGTACAGGCGTAGTGGAGTGTCCAGTGCTCATCCGTATCGACCTCGCATGGTTGTGCCGCCAATACTACGTGACATCTCCTGTTGAATCATGTTACCAATCTCTCGTGCCAGTTGTCGCTTATCGGTGCGGTCGGTGATGCCACTGGCGTTTACATTGATGTTGAAAGTAGAGCCGCCTCCGCCTTTCATTTCTACTGGAATACCACGACCTCCTGATAGTGGTACAATTGCTTCTGTACCGTGTAGAGTAGCGGCATAACCTGTTGCTGGACCTGTCGCTATACCACCTCGACTAAATGACATACCGGGTGCGCCGCCGCTTGGACCCTTGTAACCACCAGTAACATCTACACCTGTTTTTTCAGCAATTGATTTACCCATATCAATCAACATATCGTATGGTTTTGTAAAATAACCAACAAGGTCGTCTGCTAATTTTCTTGCTTCACTTCTGATATGGTCAAAAGCCTCATCAATTTGGTCTTCAATTTCACCTGAAACATTTTCCCAAAATTCATCTTTTGACCATTCAGGCTCATCGCTGTCCGTAACCAACCCATCCCAAGCATCTTCAATTGCTTTAACACCATCTTCACCTTCTGTGGCTATTTTTGTGTTCAGGTTTTCCCATGTTTCATCATCCATCCAATCAGGTTTTGGTCCTTTACGGTGTAGAAATGTGTCCCAGTCTTGGTTTGCCGCACCTGCTGATACTTTCTGTAAGTTATTCCATGTTTCTTCAGTCATCCAATCAGGCTTTTCCGCATCGGGGGTAAAATATGAATACCACTCTTGTTCCGCAGCATCTCTTCCTTTATCTTTAAGTTCTTCCCAAAGTTCGTTGGTCATCCAATCAGGTTTACCGTCTTGTAGATTCAACATACCATCCCAATCTTGCGCCGCCATTACAGAAGACTCTTCCTGTAATTTTTGCCACAGGTCGGGGGTTATCCATTCGGGTTGTTCATCTAAGTGTAACATTTGGTCCCATTCTTTGTCGAATGCTTTGAGAACAGCAACTTCAAGAATTTTGGCTTGGTCGATATGTTTACCAAAAAACCCCGAAACTAAATCACTCGCAGTCCCTACAGGGTCGGTAAGTGCATCAAAAGCGGCGGAAAGAGCATTACCTATTTTTTTCGCCCCTTCAATAATAGGGTCAAGAAACGTACTTTTGAACCAATTCCATACAGCACTAATGGTATTTTTAATCGCTTGACCTGCCATTTCAAAAGCCGGTCCAATCGCTGTTGCGGCTTTGGACATCATAATGAGTGTGTTAAGTGCTGTCATACTATCCCTCAATCAAAATCTTCCGGAAAATTGTAATCCAGTTTCACTATCTCCCTGTCACCGACTTTAGCCCTTAGTCGTTGTTCCTCTCTTCTTTCCTCTTCCCTTTTATTCTGTCGCTCTTTGACTACCATAGCCCATGTGAATGATTGTTGAAAAAGTGGTCGTGGCATGGCGTATACTTCGGCAAGGGATATGTTGTAATGTGTTGCTATGATGTACGCCCAGTATTGTATTTGTAAGTTGTAGTCGCTGGATTCATCGAATTGTTCTTTCTCCATAAATTGCGTGACCGCTACTCGGTCACGTTGGTAAAATTTCCAGTCATGTCCTCCAAAATATCATTGGGTTTTGGAAGGACTTTCGCTATTTGGTCGCCTAC